>Ga0304730_1000011_pt1 | contig 287551 bp, 243 predicted proteins | sample M_130628_MF_Meta_FD_190474 | JGI IMG/M metagenome (GOLD analysis project Ga0304730, IMG submission 190474) | Freshwater microbial communities from Lake Montjoie, Canada to study carbon cycling - M_130628_MF_MetaG (v2) (version 2) | ecosystem: Environmental > Aquatic > Freshwater > Lake...
AAAAATCATTTGTTTTTATTCCTCAATCGGATCATTATTTTTATCATGAATTTTATCCTAATTGTCCTTGGCTTACTTCGTTTCTTGTTCCTGCAGTTTCCGGATTAGCGCTTATTGACGGTATGCCAGCCTTTGATGAAATACCAATGGGAAACAAAGATGGAATGATACGTTACGGTTCATATGGATTTGCTGACTATAACTTCAGAAAAAGAACTGACAAAGTGCTAAAAGAAAGCGATTTGAAAAATTTTGATTTTATTGGTAAGCCTCCGGGGGATTATTTTATTTTCCTATTAATCACTGCTTCTCCTTCCAAAATTAAAGTGTTACATTTCTATTAATATCAAGAATTAGTTTTCTTCCTGCCTAAATTTTCAGCTATTACGCGCAATTATAATAATTCCAAGTAATACCATAGCGCATCCAATTATTTTATAAAGATTTACTTCTTCATCAAACAGAAAAACACTTAAAATAAAAACAACAACATACGATAAGCTCATAAATGGGTAAGCTTGAGATAGTTGGAATTTTGTCATTGCCATAGCCCAAGTGAGGCTGGCCATAAATGCCACAAAAAATCCAGAGAGTATCCATGGATCGAGATAAGCATGAATCATAAACTGAATTTTATCTGAGAATGCTGCAGGCAATTGGCCTTTCATATTCATTCTCCACTTTAATACTAACTGACCATAAACGGTAAATGCAATGGTTAAGAAAATATACCAATAACCCATTTTATTTTATGAAAAATGATTGTATCGTTGACGTTACGTGGCTCAAATCGGCGTCTGAAAGCTCAAAGTAGAAAGGTATTCGAACGAGGCAATCTGTATAATGATCGGCCCACATTAATTCGCGTCCATCGTGCTTATCCGCGTAATATTCGCTTTTGTGCAAAGAGAGGTAATGGAAAACAGCGAATATATTATTATCTCTTAAATGTTTTATGAGGGCGGTTCTTTCTTCAATTGAATTACACACCAGATAAAACATGTGTGCATTATTCGTTGCATATTCAGGGATAAAAGGCATTCTAAAATGACCTTTCTCTTGAAGAGGAAGCAATGTTGTATGATAATATTCCCAGATTTGCTTACGTTTTTGCTGGATTACATCTAATTGTTCTAACTGAGCATATAGGAAAGCTGCAATAATATCGGATGGCAGGAAGGAAGAGCCAACATCAACCCAATTATATTTGTCTACTTCTCCTCGGAAGAAGGCCGAACGATTGGTGCCTTTTTCACGAATTATCTCAGCACGACCTGCAAATTGAGAATCATTTATAACCAACATTCCTCCTTCGCCAGCAATGATATTTTTGGTTTCATGGAAAGAAAAGGCTGCAAGTGATCCAATACTCCCCAATACTTTACCTTTGTAATAAGAATCAATTGCTTGAGCTGCATCTTCAATAATGTGAATTCCATATTTAGTGGCTAACGCTATAAGCGGATCCATATCACATGCAATTCCAGCATAATGCACAGGTACAATAGCCTTTGTTTTGGCAGTAATTAACGATTCAACTAAATTCACATCCATGTTTGGAGATTCGGAAGAACTGTCTGCAAAAACAATTTTAGCTCCTCTTAAAACAAAGGCATTTACGGTTGAAACAAATGTATAGGAAGGTGCGATAATCTCATCGCCTGGCTGAATATCTAAAAGAATAGCAGCCATTTCAAGAGCATCGGTGCAAGAAGTGGTCAATAAGATTTTTGGAAAACCAAATCGTTCTTGAAAATACGAATGACATTTAGCTGTAAACAAACCATCGCCAGAAATTTTCCCGGAGGAAACAGCTTCAAGAATATAAATAGTTTCATTGCCTGTTATATGTGGTACATTGAATCCTATGCGTTTCATTTTAAATGACTTCTTTTAAAATTCCAAATCCAGTTAAGCCATAACCATTACCGTTATAAAGCATATACTTAAATCCATTTTCGAAGCAAATATAACCATAACAAATATCTTGATCATCTTTTTTATCTCCATACCTTTTAATAGATACATCTCCATCCTTTCTTATCCAATTAATACCATCTGTACTTTCTGCGTATCCTATATTATAGTATGGATTATTTTGTGATGCTCTAAATGAATACCACATTTGTATACAATTATCTGTTTTTAAAACAAAAGGCCTAGAAAAAGCATATTCAAATTGATTATTAAATGAAATAATTAACTTTCCTGAAGCATTGAAATGTGTTAATGTTTTGGAATCAGCAAATGTAATATCATAAAAATGAACAAGCTTATTATTTCGTTGTTCCCAATTTCTGCAGCTTAGATAAAATAATCGATATCCTTCTTCATATAGATTTATTAAAAAGGGACTAGCTACAAAGCATGTGTCATGCCAATTTCTATCTAATATAGGCCCCTTGTAGAGTTTGTTCCATGTCCCATTAATCCACTCCGCAATTCCAATTGCATTGCGAAATGGGACAGATAATGCTTTGTTCCATCCAATATAAAGCATGTAATGTCTATCGCCTTCAGAATAAACTTGACATGCCATTATTCCATCTTCATCAAAATGACCAAATTCACCAAATTCGAGCAATTGTTTATCTTCAAAAACTACATTTTTAATGTCCTCTAAACTCTTTATTTTAGTTTGAAAGGGAATTGAACGCCCAAATTTATCACGTGAAGTAACAATTAGGTATGTCTCATCATAAATTTGAAATACAATCGGTAAGGATAAATACTTGTATCCACTAGGAAGATTTTTTTCATCTATCCAAATTCCAGTATTTTCCCATTTATTAAACATTACAAATCCTCTTTAATAACGTAAAGTGCTTCTCCCCATGCAATAAATGTATCTTTATCTTTATATAATTCATGATAAACCGTAAAGGCCTTTACAAAATTAAATTTGGAAAGTATTTCATCGATTTTACCTTCAGTGATTCCAGAATCATACATTGGAATTACATTTACTTCTATAATGATTGCTTTAAAAAGATGGAGGACTTCAGAAGCTCCTTCTAAAGCTAAAATCTCAGCCCCTTGGATATCTATAACAAGCAACTCATATTTATTATTCTTGTACTTTATATTGTTGAGCAATAATTCATTTAAAGTTGTTGTCTTCACGTTAATCACATCACTTATTTTCATTGATGTAACAATTTCTTGCAAGTCCTTCATCGGTAAAATACTCGATGATTCAATAGACCCGCTCCTTGATTGATGAATATAGAATGGTATTATACCAGTATGATTCGAAATAGCGAGGTTCTCAATGTCAATATTAGAGTTATTCAAAAACTTTTTGATTAGCAGATCCGATATTGATGGATTAGCCTCAATAAATAAAAATTTTCCTGAGTTAATGGTGCTAAAAATACCAAACTCCTCAGCAGTGTGAGCACCTACATGCACAATTCCATCTAAAGGAACTTTGGGGATTCTTTTTATTAATAATTCAATATCAATCAGGTGCTCGTCAGATTTAACGATGAAGTTCTTTTTCATGAATGTTTTTAATGATGAAAAGTGGACGTTTTTTTATCTGGTTAAAAATTTTTGATATGTATAATCCGATAATTCCAATGCAAAATATTATTATACCGCCTACCAACCAAATGGAACTTATAATTGACAACCAACCCAATTGAAAATTGATTCCATATAAATGTAAAAATAAAAACACAAGCAAACTTAATAATGCTGAAAATGAGATAATTAAACCAAAAATCCCAATGAAAACAAGTGGCTTTGATGAAAATGATACAATTGCATTCATCCCACTAATTAATCTCTTTGAAAGTGTGTAAGTTGTATAACCTTTATATATTTTTTCAATATAGATGGGTAGCTGTTTATAACCAGTAATATAAAATAATCCAGCTGGAAAAGTTTCAGCTTCATTGAATTTTAACAAACTATCTACATAATCCTTTTTCATTAGCCTAATCCAAGCCTGATCCTTAGGAATATTAAAATCATTAATTAAATCAAAAAACGAACTAAATAAATTTCCGAATATTTTTTTTACAACCCCCCCCTCTCTAGTTCTAACAACACCATAAACTACGTCATTATCATTATCCTCTATAAGCTTTTTATAAAAAGGTTCTAAATTTTCAGGCATTTCCTCTAAGTCACAATCGAGAATAAACACGATGTCGTGCTTTGCTTTCGATAAACCTGCAAAAACGGCATTGTATTGACCAAAATTACGGGAGAGATGAACTACACTAACATTTGCATCTTTATTTGCAATTTCATTTGCAATTGCTCCTGATTGATCTGCTGATCCATCATTTACTAATATTATTTCATAATTTATAAAACCTAATTTATTTATTTGCGCGATAATACGTTGATAGAACTCTTCAAGATGAGAAGCTGAAAAATATAATGTAGTTACTATACTTATTGAATTAACCATTATGATATCTGATATGGTTTAATTGATTCTACATTTGGAGAATCGGAATGCAAAAAAAGCGGTAATATTATCCACCGACCGTCATTATTTTCTGAACAATAAATATTTTCAGGGTCAATAGGATCTACCCCATGAGGTATGGCAGGTGATAAGATTAAAAGATCTCCAATATCAACAAAATTATCTAAGTATATTTTTTCAGTACCTAATTCAGTTCTGGCGAATACTCCACCAAAATTATAATCCGCTCCCTTTTTAGAAGCAATAATTAATGTCTGGACAATTGCAAAAGGTCCTGCGGGGTCAATGTGCTCTGCTTGATATCCTCCACCTCTCGCATAATGATGCAAATTAACTCTTGCTACAACTCCACTTGAAGGAATATAATTGGCGAAGCTACCCAAAGTAAATTTGCCAAGATGACATTTAAAATCAAAGATTTCCTTAAAATAATTAAAAAGATATTCATTTTTAGCGAAATACCCATGATAATAAAATCCATGGAATTTCTGTTTCACATGAGCTTTGAAATAATTATCATGCAATCTATGGTAATCTGGACAGCCATCAATTAGTGGATGCCATGATGTCTCTGTTTGCTCACCCCAATTAAATGCGGCATTTCGTATTTCTTTAATTTCAAGGCTATTGTAAAAGTTCTTAACTACAAATATTTCAGGAGAATGAATTCTACGAAGAAAGTCAACTTCCTCATTGTAAACTAAATGATAAAATTCTGTTTTTGAAATTTGATTTATTTTCATTCTCAAAGTGAGATTTGGTCGCTCGTTTTGTCTAATTTAATACTTCTTGCAGGAACATAAACTTCAGATGGAGAAGTTGACTTGACAATAATACAACCTGCACCTATAATATTATTTTTTTCGAGTTTAACTTTGTGGCCTATTGTCGCATTCACACCTAAAAAACAATTGCTCATAACTTCACAATGTCCCGATATGACAACATGTGAACTAATAAAATTATGGTCGTGTATTATTGAATGATGCCCTATGTGATTCCCACTCCAAAGAGTTACATTGTTTCCTATTTTAACATAAGGCTGAATCGTATTATCCTCGAAGATAAAACAGTTATCACCTGGCGGAAACTGAGACATATAAGAACATTTTGAACTAATATAATTAACTAAAACATATCCTTTCCCTTTAGCTTCATGATATATACGTTCTCTGACTTTATTCATTTTAGAATAACTCAAAGCGATGAACATTGAATATTCCGAATTTGGATATTTTTCTTCAATTTCTTCGAAAGGAATAACAGGCTTGCCTTCGAAGGTGTTAGTATCAATAAATTCTCTGTTAATAGAAAATGCAACAACTTCAAAATCAGTATCAATTGAAAAATAATAGTTGGCAATTTGTGCAATGTCGCCAGTTCCAAATATGACAATTTTCTTTTTCTCCATCTTATTATTTTTTAACAAGTAAAGTAAATTCATAAAGAGGATAATCATGCAGTAATGCAACGTGCTTAGAATAATTCACCTTGCAAAATTCAAACACCTGTTCAGGTTTTGCATAGTACAGATAATCTTTCATACACTCTGAATCAGAATAACTTGTAAGCACATTAAATGAAAATCCTAAACGTGAAAGTGAATTTAGTTGGTCGAGTGTTTGGGTAATATATTTCCACCATTCGCCGTCACTTGTATCTTGACGTACATTAAAAAGACCGCTTGCTACAATAAAATCTGCCTGAAAATCTAAAGGGATTTTGTTGAAAAAAATACCATCTTCAGCATATTTTAATTTTGCAGCTTTGATCATCTCCTCTGAAATGTCAAAACCGAAATAATTATAATTATTATCATACTTGGGTTTCAAATAATCAATCATACCACCATAACCACATCCAAAATCCAATATTGAAAATTGTTCATTGAAACCATCAGCAACCTTCATTAATTGCGAAAAACGCATAAACTGAGAGTCTTCGCCATTCCAATCAACTCCTCTGGGAGTTGCTCCGAATTCAGAAATTCGTTTTGTGTAATAAGCGTTAACTTGTTTGATTATATTCTCGCTCATACTTGATGTTATTTCATGTAATTCTTAACATCCTCGCTTACACTGAATAACAAATCCAATATGGATACTCCATGCGAAAATGGTGGATACTTTTGTTGATATTCAGGATAATCAGAATAATCATAAAAATGCACAGCAATATTTTCTTTGGCAAACAAGTTCTCGTCCATATAATTCTTTGCCGCAGGCCCAGTATAATATTCAGTTCCTCCTAACTCCTTGCAAATGTAAACTAATCGTTCGGTTTTACCCTCTGGTAATACAAATTCATTTGACCACCTAATTTGTGTCTTAATATCAAGAATGCCACAAATAGCTTTGATAAATGCAAAATTGACTTCACTCAAAAAAGTATATTCCCTTGAATACAATTCCTCAAAAACAGATTTGTAGAAGGAGAATCCATCCAATTTTCCATACGTATGCTGTAAAGTAGACCAATGTTGTTTAGCCCAACTAGGATCAGAAATTTTTGTTTCTGATATCTTTTGAAAATATTTCCCTTTCACTTCAACAGGAATACTCAGCCATTTAGTTCCTTCTGGTGATTTAATCAAATTCCTATTTCGCCAGTCTCTTTTAGTATATTGCATATCATCATACAATACAAAGACATCTACCATTCGAATAGAATCAAAGAATCCTTTCCAGGGTATATAATTTGATTGAGTAATGGCAACTTTTAAAGCCATGAAAGAGATTATATTGTTGAAAGCAAATATAAGAATTTTAATAACTCGAATTCCACCTCAGTTATACATTTGAAGATTTCTGAATTTGTTTTTATTTGTAATTTTTGATTTCAAAACATATGATCAAGCTAAAACGCATTTTTAAGATGAAAAGGTTCAATTTATGACGAATCTTATGCAAAATGTTTAGCAAAAATTGAATACATTTCAATCAGGCACAATTACATTTAACGATAATGGCCTCATTTCAATGTTCAAATTGTCCGATAACATAATCGGTTCACCATCAATATTCATTAATCCAGTTTTGCTTTTTTTAATAGTAAGCGATTTTGCTGTAAAGCATTCCGTATTCGAATCAAGGTGAATGGTTCCTTTGAAAAGTCTAAATGCAAGTCGAGGTGCATCATACCATTTCAGACTTTTAAGAATGGTAATATGAAAAATACCATCTCGCAAACTTGCCAAAGGAGCTATAATCGCGTTTTTCCCAAATTGAGGACCGTTGCAAACTGCTAATAAAAATGCCTTTGTCTGGATTGTCTTCCCTTCCAATTGAATTTCTATTGGCTCTTTAGTAAATCGATTGAATTCTCGTAAGATGATTTTTGCATAAGAGATCAAACCACGTCTTTCTGATTTATGGAAAATTCCCGCCACATGCGCATCAAAACCAATCCCAGCTAAATTGATAAAACCAATGCCATTTACCTCTCCCGTATCGATAGATTGTAGATTATAATCGCTGATGGTTTTAATTGCTTTTTTTATGTTGAAAGGAATCCGAAGACTGCGGGCTAAGCCATTGCCCGAACCCATGGGGATAATTCCCAAAGCAACTTGGGTATTGACTATTTCCGATCCAATTAAATTGATTGTCCCATCGCCTCCAACTGCAATAACAGCATGGTAGTTTAATAGCACGGCCTCTTTTGTTTTCTCTTTGGTTTCTGATATGGAATTGCACAAAAATATATCTGCTTCAAGACCAAATTCCAAACTTGCATTTCGAATTACTTCAGGAAGATGTGTTTTCTTTTTTCCTCCTGAAATTGGATTGATTATAAAACGGACTTTCGGTTTCATGGATTCCGCTTCTCAAAAATATGATCAAGAATAACCCCTCTCAGCTCCTCGTTCATTTGTCCGTTTCCAGCAAGTAACTCTTTGCCAAAAAGATAATCGTTCCCGCCTGAATAATCACTTACCCGTCCGCCAGCTTGTTGAACGATAAAAGTTCCTGCAGCAACATCCCAAGGACTCAATCCATATTCATAAAATGCCTCAAATCGGCCACATGCCACATAGGCAAGATCGATGGCTGCAGAACCTAAGCGACGAACACTATGCGATTTTTTGAGAAGATCCACAAACAACTTCATCCAACGTTCAAGTTTGACCTCATCTTTATAGGGGAATCCTGTTACTAGCAGTGAATCCTTGAGAAGATTTCTGGATGATACATGAATTTCCTTTTGGTTGAGGTATGCCTTTCCGCCTTCAACTGCATGAAAACACTCGTCATTACTTATTTCGTAGACAACACCCAAGATTATTTTACCCTGATGCATTAATGCAATGCTGATACAAAACAATGGAAGTCCGTGGATGAAATTGGTTGTACCATCGATTGGATCAATAATCCAAATAAAGTCTTTGTCTTCCCTCGCTATAGTTGCTTCTTCGGTGATAAAGCCAACATTCGGAATTAATGTTTTAAGTTCAGCTACTAAGCGTTCTTCTGCTGCTTTATCGACGTAGGTTACAAAGTCATTTAGGCCTTTTGATTCAACATTATTCTCGGTGAGTTTTTTTTGCTCAACGAGAATGAATTCTCCAACGCGGCGACTTATATCACAAACCGCATCACAAATTTCATGGATTGAATCAAGCGCTTGCATGAAGTTGATTCTTGTTTGAATTTTTAGTGAACCAGATTCCTACAATACCCAAAACCATCAATGATGAAGAGATGATTTGTGCTTGTGTAATGCCCAATCCTAAAATATGATATTGTGTATTAACTCGAATAGATTCAATTAAAAAACGTTCTACGCCATTCAAAATTAAATAAATGCTAAAGAGCAAGCCGGGAGTTGTGATTCGTTTTCTAATGGCCCATAGAACTCCGAATAAAATAATAGCCATGATGGTTTCGTAAAATGATGTTGGATAAACAGCTTCGGGTAATTCGTGACACCATCTTCCCACACAACCAGGTATTGGAATTCCATCATTATTTACATTATGAGGAAACTTAAACGCCCACATCCAATCGGGTAAAAAATTCATCCAACTAGGTTTGGGGTTATTGTTCACAATTCCCCAGTCGCCATCACCCGACATCATACAGCCCACACGGCCAATTCCATAGGATAGCATCAAAGCGGGAGCACCTGCATCGGTTAATTGAAACGCGGGCAAACCATTCTTTTTACCGTAGCGAATAATTAAGATTGCTGCCACAATTAGTCCACCGTAAAACGTTAATCCTGAAAATGAAAGTAAGGAGCCAATTGGATCGGCCATAAATTCAGCAGGATTTTCCAAATTGTGAAAGATTTTAGCACCGAGTAATCCGCCAACAACGCCCAATAAAATAATATTACCGACATGTTCTTCGGCCCTCATTGTTACTTTCTTTACTTCGTATTTCAGTTTCTTTTGGACTTCACTTTCTTTGTATCGCCAGAATATCATTCCAATACATCCAAGTATGCCACCAATAATATTCCCTTCCAAGGAAAGTAATGTTGACTGTGGATCATTAACAAAATCGGAATAATTCAAAATCATATACAATGCTTTGAAACCGATTAAAAATCCGAGTAAACCAGCAATTATATAATCGGATGTGCTGGCTTGTTTTCCAACTTCAACATCTTTGATTATTGGCTTGAAAATCCCGAGCGACTCTTTCCTACGAAGTTCTTTTCCTAATAACCAAGCGGCCACCATAAAAGCAAGAGCAACAAAAAAACCGAATGTTTGAATTGGCAATGCAATATGAATCCCAAAAGATTTTAGCAATTCGCTAATAGTTGCGTACATATATAATGATGTATTTAGGATGAAAACTTAATGTTTATTGAATGGAGAAAATTCCTTCCGTATCCAATTCTTCGAGTTGAATGTGCTGAATAGTATTTGTTTTTTCTATCAGAAAGGGCGTTTTGACTTTTATGTAATTTTCCGTAAATCCATACATCCATTCGCCATCTCTTTCGCCTTCCCAAAGGACTTCCTTCGATTTCCCTTTTTGGAGCTCATAAAAAAAGCGTTTTTTCTTTTCAGAAAGAATGTGCAGCATTTTGCTTCGTTCCGCTCGAATCGAGATGGGAACTACATTGCTTAATTCAATGGCATGTGTATTTGCTCTTTCCGAATAAGTAAAAACATGTAAATACGAAATGTCTAGCTCATTAATAAATGTAAAGCTATCAAGAAATTCTTCATTGGTCTCACCAGGAAATCCAACAATAACATCCACGCCAATGCAGCAATTTGGCATTAACTCTTTAATTAATGCAACCCGACTTTCATAAATATCACGCTGATAACGGCGTCGCATTCTTCTGAGCGTATCATTACTTCCCGATTGCAACGGAATATGGAAATGAGGAACGAATTTCTTTGAGGAAGCAACAAATTGAATGATTTCATCTGTCAGCAAATTGGGTTCGATGGACGAAATTCTAAAACGTTTGATTCCATCTAATTGATCGAGTTCTTTGATAAGGTCGAGAAAAGTTTCTCCTGTATTCTTACCAAAATCGCCCGTGTTTACACCAGTTAATATAATCTCCTTGCTTCCAGTTTCTGCAATGAGTTTCTGAGCCGCTTTAATCGTTTCAATAACGGTCTCGCTTCTACTTTTGCCTCTTGCCAATGGAATTGTACAAAAGGAACAGGAGTAATCGCAACCATCTTGAACTTTGAAAAATGTTCGAGTTCGGTCGCCGGAACTGTATGAAGGAATAAAATCGTTCACTTCACTAATTTCGCAGGCATGTATTTGTGTTTGAGTATTCTTCTCTACATCAGCGATATGATTCAGAATATTGAATTTTTCATTCGCGCCTAAAACTAAATCTACTCCCGGAATTGAAGCAATTTCTTCGGGTTTTAATTGGGCATAACAACCAATAATTGCGATGTAGGCATGAGGAGAAATTTTTAAAGCCCTATTTACCAAACTCTTGCACTTCTTGTCGGCATTCTCAGTTACAGAACAAGTATTGATAATGAAGATGTCTGGAGTCGATTCAAATTCAACTTTCTCAAAACCATCATTTTGAAACAGACGGGCAATGGTTGATGTTTCCGAAAAATTCAGCTTACAACCAAGTGTATAAAATGCAACGCGTTTATTAGAGATCATTTGGTCGGCAAATGTATCATAAATTGTGCTTACAGACGCTCTCAAATGTGTAAATAAGCAAGATTATTCCTGTTCAATGTAAAATTAAACTGCTGATTAACAGATTATAAGACATAATTCCACAAAGAGATTTTTAACAGCTCTTGCTTGAGTGAATTTTTGGGGTACATTTGCATTCCAATTTTTAAAAAAAATGGCCCGTTCATCTAGGGGTTAGGATACAAGATTTTCATTCTTGGTACAGGGGTTCGATTCCCCTACGGGCTACATATTTAATTGAAATAAAGAAATGGCAAATCATCCTTCCGCAATTAAACGAATTCGTTCAAACGACGCAAAACGTACACGTAATCGTTATTTTCACAAAACTACACGTAATGCGCTGAAGAAATTGCGTACTACTTCCGACAAAAATGAAGCAATTTCTCAATTATCTTCAGTTTCTTCAATGTTGGATAAGTTAGCAAAAAGAAACATTATTCATTCAAAGAAAGCAGGTAACCTAGTTGGTAAAATTACCCGCTATGTGAATTCTTTGAAGTAATATTTCTTCTTAATTAATTTAACCCCGGCCCAAACCGGGGTTTTTTTGTTTTGTATTAATTTCAACGAAGTTCAATGGTTCGTTTTTACAAGATTACTCGCCACTCCTAGTCTCCTGTAATAATTGCCATTTCCACACGGCGGTTCTTTTGTCTTCCATCGGCCGTTTTATTTGAAGCAATCGGTTTTGTTTGACCAAACCATTCGGTATCTATTCTGTTCGATTCAACTCCTTGGTTAATCAAAAACGTTTTTAATGCAGATGCGCGTTTTTGAGATAGGGTCATATTTGCTTGTGGTTTTCCAACATTGTCGGTATGTCCTGAAATGAGGATTTTCCATTTCGATTTTTTACTGAGCAATGTGGCAAGCTCTTTCAATGATTCGTTCGAACTTGCTTTTATCACATCTTTCCCAGATTCAAATTCCAAATTAGCAAATGCGGTATTTAAAACTTCCTGATCTTCTTTTGCCAATTCTGGGCAACCATTGTTAGAAATAACTCCCGGTGTTTGAGGACATTTATCAAATTCGTCAGTAACCCCATCACCATCGCTATCAATTGGACCAACAACTTCTGGGGCTTTGGGGCATCCTTTTTCTGGGCCAGCAACATCCGGACATGCATCTAAATAATCGGGGAAACCATCATTGTCCGTATCTGGACACCCTTTGAAAGCTTTCAATCCAGCTTTGTCAGGACAAAAGTCCACTTTGTCAGTCAAGCTATCTCCATCGGTATCAGGACACCCAGCATAAAAAGCGGGACCTGCAAAGTCAGGACATTCATCGTCTTTGTCTGCAATGCTATCTCGGTCTCGGTCTGGACAACCTTTCAAATAGATAAGACCTGCAATGTTTGGACATTGATCATTCAAATCAATAAGTCCATCTTCGTCCGTATCAGGGCACCCTTCAAATTCAGGTTTCCCTTTATCATTCGGGCATTTATCCAATTTATTTGCGATTCCATCTTGATCTGAATCCGGGCAACCTTTCATTGCTACTTCCCCCATTTCTAATGGGCACTCATCAAATTTATCAGCAATTCCATCTTGATCACTATCAGGGCAACCATTCAAACTAATTGATCCCGGAACATCCGGGCATTCGTCCTGTACATTTGAAACGCCATCTCCATCTTTATCACACGGATTCGGACGTTCAAAATCATAACCTGTAACGAGTGTAATGCCCGCTCTAATATTTGTTCCTCGGGTATTGAATTTATTAAATGCACCAAGAAGATTGTCAGAAATAATCGAAAATTGTGTTAATCCAAGGTTGAGTGTAAACCCCGCTCCTAAATTCGCAATGCTTCGGTTCGCATAAGCGCTGTTAACGCTTATTTCAAACACATCAGCAAGTCGTTTACTAAATCCAACAGATACGGATGGATACAATCTTCCCTTGTACGTGTTACCCATCATCACAAACTGGATGGAATTATTAGTTCCAACATAATAATGACCTCCTACATAAAAACGTTTGGGAAGTGGTGTTGAATATGATTCATTCTTTTCATTAATGCTGAAAGTATTGCCAAGAGAATCGAGGTAATTCTGGATGCCATCAACAACGGTATCCGAACTGCTTGAGATGAATTCATTTAATGAAATACCCGAAAATGAAAATTTATCCACTTTATTGTAATAATTAACAGGTTCGTTTTTCCAGTTAATCTTGCCCAAATCAAGTGCACTTGCAAACACATCAAATTTATCGTTGATCTTATATTCCACTCCAAGATTTAATGCAAACCCTCTGTTTTTTCGATTAAAAAGATAGGGCGCACTTGTTAATGAATCGGTATTGAAGTTTTTTAATCCCGAAGTGTTTATGAGAATATCGGTTGTGCCGGTTAAATCGAATGTTGTAGCATCGGTCGATAACGAGATATTACTTCGTGTAATATCCAAATTTTCCATCCCATGCAAATACTTAAAAGTTGCTCCAACGCGCAATTTGCACATAATGTCCCTTGAAATGCCCAAGGCGTATTCTCGGAAATGCATTGCACTGATAAATAGGTTCCCGAGGTCGGCTGTTTCGCCAATCTTAGGACCATTACCTTGAATCGCAACTTCCATCAAATCGCGCTTAAATTGGGCCTGAAGATTTACTTTTTCAGTGATGTTGGCATTAATGTACCAACGTCCCTCGCGCCAACCTGTGCTAAATAAATCGGTTTGAAGATTGGCCGAAATCAAGGTTTTTTCAGGAAGATCACTCAGAAATCCAGTGAAATCAAAATAGATAGAATCGGTGTTGCCTTTCTTTTTTATCAAATCGCGGTAAGTAAATCCGGTATTCGAATAGCTTACATAAGTATTTGAAATGACAGGAAGGCCCAAATAAAACTCTTCTTTGGGCAAAAATGCAGGATTAATAGAAGTTTTATGTGGATTAAAAGCCTGATTCAATAGAATGAAATCACTTTGCGCATGGCAGTTAAATGCTGCAAATAATCCAAGTACAAATCCTATTAGTTGAAATATCCGTTTCATACTTAAAACGATTTATGTGCTTTTATACGTGCCGCAATCCGAATCTGAAGTTTATCGTTTGCCAGAATTTTTACCGCCAATTCGCCGAGTTCATTGGTAGTTAATCCTGCTTTAATCAGAATTCTATCGGCATTCATTTGCCTAAGTTTTATCCACTTTGAACCTGAAATAGTAGCATCCGTTATTTTTTGAGATGGAATAGTCACAATGCCATTTGCATTGGTTTGTCCGGGCATTAAAACGACTTCAGTTCCTTGAGTGTACAAAGAATCAATAATTTGCAAAGAATTTCCAGTGCCAACATGCCTGCAAAAATACACTTGTAATTTCCCTTCCGTTGGGAAACCATTTTCAATATTCAAACGCAGCATGATTTCTTCAATATCGCCTGAAATGGAATTAAAATTATACTCAAACGTATCACGCACTTGCAAATCGAGTGTTAGTCCATTCAGAGGCAAAGTAACTTCCGAATGTGTTTCAACATGGCTAGTATCGCGCAGAAAGTAGCTTGCATTAGGTAAACTATAATCGAAAGTGAAATTTCCCCTACTTAACATGTAACGTGGAAATGAATTAATAACGTCCGAAATATTCGAGCCATTCGTTGTGGTAAATGGATATTCCACTTGAGCGGGTAGGGCAGAAGTGCTGCTCATAGCTTGAATAGAAGTTGGAAAACTAATTGAACTCAAGTCCACATTGGGAATAACGCTTCCTGGACGTATGGCATTAAAACTTGTTTGGGAATAATTGATTGGAATACCCGTAGAATTCCGCACCAAGATTCTTGCAGAAGGATCTGTGAAACTAAGATTTACTGCGTTAATTACGTTTCGAAACAAATGCAGAAACAAGGTATCGTTGTTTGGCAAAGGCGCTGCAAAACTCCCAAAATTCCCGCGGAGCTTAATGAATTCAGTTTCCGAAAATTTTAAATTGGAAGTAAACTGATTGGTGATTGGAATGTCCTGGTTGTTTATTCGTGTTGATTTTAGTGTGTATTTAACTTGAATGGATTCTGAACTAGCTGATGGAATTAGGTAAGCTCCTTGAAGATTTCGTTCAAGTGAAATTTCCATAGGGGTTTGAAGCGCATAGTTAAAGGGAATATCCTCTTTGAAAACTTCGTTATTGATGATTAATTCTGGAATTTCTATGCTTAGAATACTGTTGTGAGGAATCCAACAGTTGATGTCCAATTTGAGCACTCCCGCTTTAAAAAAAACAGTGTCAATGCGTGAAATACTTCCTAATTGCGCATCGAGTGTATATGGAATATTGAAGAAAACGGAATCATTTAAGGTTGTACCAATGGTTTGATTTGAATTGAATGCATTGGTATTTATCGCGCTAGCAAATACATTATTTGTAACGTTTACCAAAGGAAGATCGATTATTTCTGATGCGTTTTTGCCTTTGTTTGTTGTTGAATAAATCACTTCAACAATGCCGGATTCTCCCACAGAAATGAGCGTGGAGGAATTATCCTCAGCTAAAATATCCGATGCTGTTAAGGTCGAATTAACCAATGGAAATGCAAAATCAGGATTCCATTCCGATTCGGCGAGTTTCGAAAAATCATCTCGTTTACATCCCGCTTGAAAAAAAAGCATCGCCCAAACGACAATCAACAACAAGGTTTTTCTATACATCATTCGTGTAATTTTTGTAAATCTAATTCGATTAGGCATTCATAAAATTTTAATTCATAATTAATTGAACAATGCTAACTGCTTGTTTAGTAGGGTGAACGATTTCCTGTGGTGAATACAATGACCATGTTTAATCAAGGCATCTCGATGTAACACAGTTCCATATCCCATATTTCTATCCCAACAATATTCTGGATGGCTTTCATGGAGCAGTTCCATTTCTCCGTCACGATGTGTTTTGGCTAAAACAGACGCAGCTGCAATTGAAAGGAATTTCCCATCGCCACCTATAATTGAATTGTGTTCGATATCTGGGTATTTTTTAAATCGGTTACCATCAATTAACAAAAATTCAGGTTGCGGTTTAAGTTGTGATATTGCCCGATGCATAGCAAGAAACGATGCTTGAAGAATGTTAATCGTATCAATTTCATCAACACTTGCTCTACCAATTGCCCAAGCAATAGATTCTCTTTCAATAATTATTCGAAGTTCATCTCTTCGTTTGCGGCTCAATTGTTTTGAGTCATTTAAAAATGGATGGTGGAAATCTTTTGGTAGAATTACCGCAGCCGCAACAACAGGCCCAGCAAGACAACCACGCCCAGCTTCATCTACTCCCGCTTCAATTTTATCGGACCAAAGACTTGATTGAAGTTTTGAATGTTTCATGCTGTTAAAATTGATGTTTTACTCTTCTTGTTGGATAGAGTCTTGGAATTTATAGCCTACACTTCGAATCGAAAAGAAAAATTCAGGTTCGCGTGGATTCTTCTCAAAGTACTTTCTAAAAGCCAAAATATAATTGTCGATGGTTCGCGTGGATGGAAAAATATCGTAGCCCCAAACTTTTTCAAGAATTTGTTTGCGCGAAACAACCTCGCCTTTTCGATCGATAAGTAATTTTAATAATTGGATTTCTTTTTTTGTCAGCGTAATGGTTTCCCCACGAAAGGTGCTAATGGAGTATTGCGCAAAGTCGATTTTATTTTCTCCAAAATGATACGATTCAAGTTCAGAACTTTTAGCTGATCGATCGAGGCCTCTTTTGATCAATGCCTGCACCCGAAGTAATAATTCTTCCAGATTAAATGGTTTTGCTAAATAATCGTCCGCTCCAAGCTTTAACCCTAAAACACGGTCAGCACTTGTATTTTTAGCTGTCAGAAAAATAATTGGGAGCTCCTGATTTTCAAGACGAATACTCTCGCAAACGGCGAAGCCATCCAAAAGCGGAAGCATCACATCTAAAATCGCCAAATTGTAATGAGCATGCTTTGTTTTTTCCAACGCCGCTTTCCCATCTACAACAGAGTCAACATGATATCCTTCGAGCTCAAGATTCAACTCAATAAGTTCTCTCAAACTCTCTTCATCCTCCGCCAATAAAATTCGGTAAGCCATAGCACAAAGTAACAGGAATCCTTACCAAATTACAATGCATCATTCATTTGAATCAAATCTAAATGATTAAATTCGCTCATTAAAAAATGTATAGACCCAATACAAATCGTTTATGATTTCGAGTTATAAAAATTTTAAAATGAAAACCCTACTTATTATTTGCTCAATCCTTATTTCATCTTTCATTCATGCACAGCGAAATTGCGGCACGATGGAAGCTTATTCGAGTGCTCTTCAAATGAATCCTGAATTGGCATCGAATAGAGAGAGTATCGAAGGGCAAATTCGTCATTGGATCGCAACTCAAAGCAGTTCATCCCGATCGGTTATTACGATTCCTGTGGTTGTTCATGTCATCTACAATAATTCAGAACAAAACATTTCGGATGCTCAAGTTCAATCTCAAATTGATGTGTTGAATGAAGATTATGCTCGTTTAAATGCTGATGCCTCTCAAACTCCAGCCATGTTCGAAAGCATTGCAGCCAATTGTGATATCCAATTTTGTTTAGCTAAGACAGATCCTTTTAATCAAACAACATCGGGCATTACTCGAACACAAACCACGGCCACTTCCTTTTTCATTGGAAACTCAATGAAATATGCAGCAACTGGTGGTGTTAATGCTTGGCCATCAGGGAAATATTTGAATATTTGGGTGTGTAATATGGCCAATCAAGTCATTGGATTTGCCACTTTGCCAGGAGGCTCAACTATTCCCGCTGAAGATGGTGTTGTAATTATGTACAAACATTTTGGTAGAACGGGTAATGTTTTAGCTCCATATCATAAAGGAAGAACCGCAACGCACGAAGTGGGACATTGGTTAAATTTATTACACATTTGGGGTGATGATGATGGTAGTTCAAACAATTGCTTTGGCTCCGATCAGGTTGATGATACTCCCAATCAAGCAGATTTTTATTTCGGTTGTCCTTCATCACCTTCTATTTCTTGCTCAAATACAGGTGATATGTTTATGAATTTTATGGATTATACCGACGATGCTTGCATGAATGCATTCACTGTTGGACAAAAAAATCGCATGTTAGCCACATTAAACAGCTTCCGAAATTCCATTCAAAGCTCATTGGCTTGTCAGCCGCCAATCATCGAACAAGTTTGCGACACGCTCAGCAGTATTGTTGGGGGCGATGGATTTAATTATTATTTATCGAATGAGATTGTTGCCGGCGACACGGGGTATTTTACAGGAACAAATTCCTATGGAAATATTGCTTATGCCGATTTTCATTCAGTTGCAGAACCTAGTACAATCGAGAAAATTCAAATCGATTTTGCGTATGCATATTCTGCATCAGGTTCGAGTAATTTAACCATTGGGGTATGGGATAATGATGGAATAAATCTAGCCGGAAGTCCTGGCACTTTGCTCTCGGAAGCAAGTTTGCCTTTTTCTCAAATTAATCTGGATATTTTTAACACCATTAGTTCGGAGGTTGAACTCCCATCATCTTTATTACTCGATGGTGGCTTTTATGTAGGATTTAAAAATCCAGAAAATACTTCCGATACCATTGCTGTTTATTCGAACCAGATTGACGTTATCAATGTAAACACAGCTTGGCTTCAAGATTCGTTACAAAATTGGGCTGAATTTAGCAGTCCAACAACATTCAACTCACCTATTTCTTTGGCAATTCGTCCTGTGATTTGCGGAACTGTTGGTATTCAAGAATATGATCAAAGTCCATTGGAAATTTATCCAAATCCTGCTCAAGATTTCGTTCACATTGTTTTTCCAACTTCTGAAAAAAGTCACGGATGGCAAATGTTTTCGATGGATGGTAAGAAGGTGCTTTCTGGGATAACATCAGATTCTCATCTAGAACTCAATTGTTCGGACTTGGCTCAAGGGATTTACATTTTCCAAGAGAATCAAAATGGGAGATTATTTGCACATCGAATTGCAATAATGCGATAAACAATAACTTTTTGCTTTGTTGCTTGTTGTAAGTTTGCCAAATCAATATATGGAAATCAATCCACTCATAGAAGCTGTTGCAGATAAGGAACTGCTCAGAATTGCGAATAAAGTTTTTAACCAAGAACGAATACTTCCATCGGAAGGCATTTACCTATTTGAACATGGAGAATTAGGATTTTTAGGGATTTTAGCCAATCATATCCGAGAGAAACGCCATGGAAATTTTACTTTTTTCAATCGTAATTTTCATATTGAGCCAACAAACATCTGTGTGTTCGATTGTAAATTCTGCTCGTATTCGCGTTTGTTAAAACAGAAAGAGGATGGTTGGGAATTATCGGAAGAGGAGATTCTTGAGAAAGTGCGCAGCTATGACGGACTTCCAATTACCGAAGTTCATATTGTTGGAGGTGTGCATCCTAAAATGGGGCTTCATTATTTCGCAAGTCTCATTCAAAAAATAAAGGCCATTCGTCCAGAAATCCATGTGAAAGCATTCACAGCAGTAGAGCTCGATTATATGTGCAGAAAGGCGAAAATGTCCTATGAGGAAGGCCTGCAGATTTTAAAAGATCATGGTCAAGATTCGCTACCGGGTGGAGGAGCTGAGATTTTTGATGAAACGCTTAGAGCAGAAATAGCAGGTGATAAATGTACCGCTTCTGAATGGTTAGAAATACATGAAACGGCTCATAAGCTTGGAATGCCTTCCAATGCCACCATGCTTTATGGGCATAAAGAAACGTTTGCGCACCGTATCGATCACATGGAGCGTTTGCGTCTATTGCAAGATCGTACGGGCGGATTTAATACCTTTATTCCACTCAAATTCAGAAATAAAGGCAATCAGATGAGTTATATTTCGGAAGTGTCTGTGATTGAAGATTTGAGAAATTACGCCATATCGCGCATTTACATGGATAATTTCGGGCACATCAAAGCATATTGGCCAATGATTGGACGAAATACCGCACAACTCTCGCTTTCGTTTGGTGTTGATGATATTGATGGAACAATAGACGATTCAACTAAAATATATTCCATGGCTGGATCGGAAGAACAAAGTCCTAGTTTGACAACTGCTCAACTTATTGATATGATTAATGCCGTTGGTAAAATTCCCATCGAACGCGATACATTATACAATGTAATTCGAGATTATTCAACACATCCAATCCTTACAGAAGAAGTCTGAACATGATTCAATCTACAATCAATTCCAATTCTTATTCAATCGAGTTTCAACGCGATAGCATAAATGGAACCCTTAACGGAAATGAGTTTGCATGGGATTTGCTTCCAATTTCAGCAAATAGATTCAATATTCTGTTTAACAATAAATCGTTTAATGTAATTATTGAGTCCCGCGAAATTGATACAAATACACTTATCATTCGGATTAACGGAAAGAAGCTTCATATCAATACTAAAGATAAAATGACGCTTTTATTGGAGTCGATGGGATTGAATGCGGCGGCTTCCTCGAAAGTAAACGAAGTGAAAGCCCCAATGCCAGGTTTGGTCCTCCGGGCTTTAGTAGCCGAAGGCGATGAAGTGAAAAAAGGTGATAGTTTGCTTGTTTTGGAAGCAATGAAAATGGAGAATGTAATTAAGTCCCCTGTAGATGCAGTGATTTCGAAAATCTCCGTAAAACAAGGTCAAGCTGTTGAGAAGAATCAGGTGCTAATTCAATTTAGCTAATTCTATTTTTATTACCATTCGGTACGAAACTGCTTTAAGAAACGCATGTCGTTTTGAGAAAATAGACGCAGATCTTTCACTTGGTATTTCAAGATGGCGATGCGTTCTATGCCCATTCCAAAAGCAAATCCGGTGTATTTCTCATCGTCAATACCACAGTTTTTCATCACATTGGGATGAACCATACCACATCCTAAAATTTCTACCCAACCGGTGTATTTACAAATATTGCATCCGGCTCCTTTGCAAACAGTGCAGGAAATATCCATTTCTGCAGATGGTTCTGTAAATGGAAAGTAGGAGGGACGAAGACGTATTTTGGTATCTTCCCCAAAAAGTTCTCTCGAAAAAGTGAGTAATGTTTGTTTTAAATCGGCAAACGATACATTTTCATCAACATACAAACCTTCAACCTGATGAAAGAAACAATGTGCACGAGCTGAAATAGCTTCATTTCTATAAACCCGACCGGGCATTAACAAACGTAATGGTGGATTTTTGCTTTCCATCATCCGAATTTGAACGGAAGAAGTATGTGTTCGCAATGCCATGTCGGGATTTTTCTCAATGAAAAAAGTATCCTGCATATCGCGGGCTGGATGCTCTTCAGGGAAGTTTAAAGCAGAGAAAATATGCCAATCATCTTCAATTTCAGGACCCTCAGCAATTGAAAATCCGAGTCTTGAAAAAATCGAGTTAATCTCATTGGCAACAACAGATAGAGGATGTCGACTTCCTTTAGGCATAGTCCATCCGGGTGCAGAATAATCAAATAAACCTTCTTTCTCTTTTTTACTTTCTTTATTGAATTCTTCTGAACCCGCATTCCATTTCTGTTCTGCAAATTGTTTTAGTTCATTCAATAATTTCCCAACAGCCTTTCTATCTTCAGGAATCACTTCCTTGAAACGCTCAAATAACGCAGGTATAAATCCTTTTTTGCTGATGTATTGAATACGGTATCGCTCAACATCTTCAGCATTTTGGAAACTATTCTGTTCAATTTCAAATTTTAATCGGGCAATATCTTCGGTCAAAGTCATACGTTATTTTTCGCGTGTAAATATAATCATTCTCTTCGCTGGCAATTACGAAACTAAACAAAGCTTAATGCGTTACGATATAATTACGAAACTCTAAAAGATTTTTCTATTTTTGAACTCAATAATTTTCTACCAATGACCAAATTGATTCGTTCAGCACTGTTTTTTATAAGTATGCTTTTGTTGTCTACAGGTATTTCTTGTAAAAAAGAAGATACAACATGTATTGCAAAGATCATTGTTATTCGACCAAATGGCAACACTGTTTCGGGTGCTCAGGTAACGCTAACCTCTAATCATGGTCTATCTTCCGATAATGACTTAGCAGATTACTTACCTGCAAAACAACTCACCGATGGAAATGGCGAGGCAACATTTGAATTTAAATATCCAAGTATTTTAGATATCGAAGTAACTCAAATTTCCTATGGTTCAGGAAACGATCTAATTAAATTGGAAATTGGCGAAACAGTTGAGAAATACGTTACGATTGAGTAACATTATCTAAAGACACAAAATAATCCAGAATACTTTCTTTCATTAATGCCATTTGTTGTCCGGGCGATAACGGAGGTAATTGCTCGTTCAATTCCCAATGTGGAAAGCCATCTTGGTCATGTCCCGCGAAATTATAGTATCCAAAAGGCTCGAGTAAAGTGCAAATTGCGATGTGCATCAATTCTAATTTCTGATCTTTCGAGTACTTTACTTTTCCCTTGCCAAGTTCTTGTACGCCAATTAAAAACAGGACTGCCTGCAAATCCAAGTCACCATCAAATTGATTGTTCAGTGTTTTAAGCAGTTCTTTCCACTGCTTTTCAATCATTTGTAAATGTGATTCTCCCGATCGAATTTGTTTATAATCAGCCATTAGTTACAAATCCATTTTCGGAAAGCGGATGAATTTCCAGCTTGAATACGAATCAAATAAATGCCTGATGAGAAAGTTACTCCGGAAATTTCATTCAAGCCCAAAGTATATTCTCCTGCTTGCTTAGTTCCTAAATATTTATTCCCAATAACTCTACCTGTTACATCCAATAGTTCAACAGTTACATCTTCACTTTTAAATAATCCAAACGTAAGTTGAGCATTTCCCATTCCTGGATTTGGGAATATTTGAGTGACATATTCGTCTAAACTAGGCGTTGAAATTCCAACAGGCGCATTCACTATATTAACATCGTCAATGTATAGATTATTTCCACTGCTATCAATTACAGTGAATTTGATCATTCCATGCGATTGACCAACCAATGGAGCAACACTAACAGTTTCTGTTCTCCATTGTGAGGTAGTAGGAACAAACGTAGTGCTTACTAAAGAAGTAGTTGTTGCCAAAGTAGCACCTATTTTTGAATAACGACGGCTCCATGTTTTTCCACAATCAATAGATATCCACATTTCAAGTTTGTCGTTGGTTGTTGATGAGCGACGAGCATAGGCCACTTTAAAAGTCATTGTCGCTGGTGAAGTTACTGCAGAGAAATCAATTACAGGCGATACAACGGATGATGAATTATCGGTTGCTACGGAAAGGTTGTTGTATTTAAGTGAAGCAGCACCTGTGGCAAATGCAGTTGTTGTTCTGCCAAATCCATTACTTACCGTGCCTTCGTATCGCCAGTTCAATGTTGCATCGGATGAGTTCTGAGGAAATGCCGTAATTTCGAATCCTTCAACAATCGGTGAAATTAAATTGGGTGTGGAAGTGCTTATTGATATGTAGTTACTCTTTGTTTTTACATTCGACCCTGCTGAATTACTCACGTTCAATGTAGCGGAATAGCTTCCAGGAGTTGAATATGTTACAACTGGGTTTTGTAAATTGGAAGACGATGGCGTTCCTCCAGGGAAAGACCAATTCCAATTCCATGTAGCATCTACACTTGCATTATAACTTTGATCCTGAAATGTGATGTTTGCATTTGTACATGCTGCTAAACCACTTGCTTTAAAATCGGCTATGGGTGCACAAGGAACTGCAGCATCGTTAACTCCTGTAGCAAGTAAATTAGCATCTGTCCAAAGATTATTTCTGCTTGATGTACCTGAATTAATTGCTGCTAACATGCGTGTTTTTTGACCATTTGTAAACATTTTCGCACAAGTAGAATAGTCCATATAATTTTGAACATTGTCTAAGCTACCACAAGATACCTGAGCTAAATTGCAACTTTGATTTGCAACACCTATCGTATTTGGCGTATCGGTCACATTATCGTCCGAATTGCAATTTGCAGCATCGCCAGGAGAATTTGTATCGCCCCATGTGTGAAGTAAGTTAAACCAATGTCCCACTTCGTGTGTGAGTGTTCTTGCCGAAAAATTACTTCCGCCAGATGTTCCAATACTACCTAATTGAGTATGTAAAACTACAATTCCATCGGTTGCAGCTTGAGCCGATCCTGGCAAATAAGCATATCCTCCTGCTCCAAATGAAATATTATCTACTACCCAAACATTTAAATATTTATTTCTTGGCCAAACCACTAAATCTTTCACGTTATCGTCTGCACTGAAAGTTAATGTAGAAACAGTGCGGGTAATTCCATCAGTGCAATTTCCATTGGGATCTAATTGAGCTAATCGGAATTCAAATCCAACATTTGCAACAATAGATGTAAATGCAGAAATTACTTCATTTTGATCTGAATTTAATAATTGATAATCTTCATTCAAAATACGAATAGCATCCTCAATTTGAGACTTTGCAATGTTTTCTGATCCGTAATTATGAATCACATGAAAAACTACGGGTACAACTTTTATTACACGTTCGTTAGAGGAAGTGAATTGCCGTGTAAAAGCCTCCAGTTCATCGCGTTGAGCTTGCAATTCGGGATGTTGATTCAAGGATTTACGAACCATCATATCCGTTCCGCAAGGTCGAGATTGTGCGAATGAAGTTTGGGAAAAGGTAATTGTTAAAAGGAAAAGGAAAATGTAACGCATGGGATTGGGTAAATTTTTTATAATTGCCAAATATAGACTTTTACTTTTTTATACGATATGCTTGATATAAATTGATTCTTAATAATTTCAAATTAGGTATTTAGAATCATCGCTGCAGAGCAATCCGCAATATTAATTCTTATCAAAACATCTGAAACATAGATTTTGTTTTTATTCAAGTTCGGAATGCCAATTAATATGAGTTTCTATGATTAATGATTAACTAAAGGATGTTTATTACTTATTGAATTGAATCTATTTCATGAATTAACTTTCTATAGGTTTGTCAAATAAACTTGAGTATGCGCGTTATTCTTCCCTATTTATTTATTGTTACTCTCTTGGTTTCGTGTATTCCATCGCGACAATTCGACGATGTTAAATCGGCAAAAGATCGATGCGAAAATGAACTTGCTGAATTAAAAGCCAAGCAAGAAACCTTCAGCGCGCGAGAAAAAGAACTGGATGTAAAATTGGCTGATTTGACAAAACAAATAAAAACGTTGTCGATTGATACCTCTTCCATGGGTTTGACTTACCGCAGATTGACATCTTCTTACGACCGTTTAAATCAGACCTACGACAAATTGCTCGAAAATAATTCGCAGCTAATGAAAGGGAAAGACGATGATAACAAAAAGTTGATGGGGCAATTTCAACTAACGCAAGAAGAATTGCAGAAGAAAGAAGATCGTTTAAGAGATGCTGAAATTGATTTAGAAAAACGTAAGGCAGAGGTCGAAAAGTTGAGTTCCGATATGCGTATTTATGAAGAAGAATTGAATAATAAAGAAAAGCGCGTGGCTGAACTAGAATCGGTTTTGGCAAGAAAAGATTCTACTGTAACGGCATTGAGAGAAAAAGTTTCTTCCGCCTTGCTTGGTTTTCAGGATAATGGATTAACTGTTTCTACCAAAAACGGGAAAGTATATGTTTCATTAGAAGAACGTCTGCTTTTTGAATCAGGTAGTACGGTTGTAGATGCTAAAGGTGTTGAAGCATTGAAAAAACTCGCGAAGGTTTTGGAGCGCGAAACAGATATTAATGTCTTAATTGAAGGTCATACCGATAATGTTCCCATTAAAAGTGCAACGATTAAAGACAATTGGGATTTGAGTGTTTTACGTGCAACTTCCATTGTGAGAATCATAACAGCAAATTCTAAAGTAGATCCTCGTGCATTAACTGCCGCGGGTAGAGGAGAATATTTTCCTATCGAAAAAGCAAATACGCCAGAAGCGCGCAAAAAAAATAGGAGAACTGAAATTATTTTAGCTCCTAATTTGGATGAGCTTTATAAAATTCTCGGGAATTAATTAACTGGAAAGCAACTTCCGTTTGTTCAAAGCGCTTGCTGCCGGAAACCATGATGCAATGGCTCCAATGGTTAACACCGTTATTGAAATGTACAAGATGTCCAGTTTTTTAATCAAAACGGGATAGGCATCAACCCCATTTATCAATACAAATTGAAATTTGTCTTGTAGAACCACAATCAGTAATCCAAGCAGCAAACCGCTTAGCATGCCAATTACTGAGATGAGCATCCCTTCCATAAAAAATATCATGCGGATGGTTTTCCAGTTTGCACCCAAACTTTGAAGCGTTCGGATATCGCGCGATTTATCTACAATGAGCATGGTTAATGATCCTGTTACATTGAAAATGGCAATCAATAGTATAAATGCAAGAATTAGAAATACACCCCATTTTTCGGCATGAATAATCTTGTATAAAAGTTCATGCTGTTGAAAGCGATTTTTTACAACAAAGGATTCACCCGAAATAGATTTAATCTTATCGATTACTTGCGCAACATCCACATCTTTCTTTAGCTGAATCTCAATCGAAGAAACCGTCTTTTCTCTGTGAAAAAGTTCGCGTGCATAATCAATTGGAACAATAATATAACGTGTGTCGAATTCGGGTTGCACCTCAAATATTCCAGCGGGTTGAATACTTCCCGAATGAAAAGCTTCAATTGGGTTTAAACTAAAACTCGCATTCGCTTTCGGAACATAGATGTTAATTGGTTCATTAATATCTCCCAAACTCAAGGACAAGGCATAAGCAACTCCGCTTCCAACAAGCGCCGCAGAGGTTGTGCCCAAGTGTAAATCAAAGTCCCCACTTATTATCATGGAGTCCAATCCACTCATCTTCTTAAACTCCTCGCCAACTCCTTTTATAGTGCAAACATATTGCGCATCTCTGTAATGAAGTAATCCGTTTTCCTCAATAACGGGCATTACATGCGCAACTCCTTCAATCCTCCTTAGCTCATCAAAAGAAATTGCATCCTCTTTGAAAAATTTTGAATTTTTTGCTTCAATATGGATATCCGGATCGAAACTGTTGTACAATCGAACAACCCAATCTTCCAATCCATTAAATGCAGAAAGTAAAATAACTAATGCGCATGTTCCTACTACAATTCCGCTGATTGAAATTCCCGAAATAATATTTATAACATTGGTACTCTTTTTTGAAAAAAGATAACGAAGGGCTATAAACAGGGAGAAACGCAAGACTTAATCGTTTTTTAGCAGTCGATCAATATTTTCCAAATAATCTAAGGAGTCATCAATGAAAAATTCCAATTCAGGAACAATGCGTAATTGATGTCTGATTTTTTCTCCAAATTTTTTTCGAATGTCTTTTTTCAAAAGCTCAATCTGTCCAAGAAGCTCTTGTTGATTCGGAACTTTAAACATACTTAAGTATATTTTAGCATATCCCAAATCTGGGCTAATTCGGACAGTTGTAACTGTTATGAACGCTCCGTTAAAATAAGTGCGGCTTTCTTTTTGGAAAAATTCGGCCATCTCTTTTTGTATTAGACGGGCTACTTTTTTTTGTCTTGTGCTTTCCATTGTCGCAAAGATAACAAAGCAGCAGTGTTATTTTCTATCTTTGACCAATATACATGAACCTTCTTCCCGGACCTTATCGCTATATCCGCCCGTATTGGACTTTCGTAGGGCTAAATATTTTCTTTAATCTATTAGGAATCATCTTCGGATTGTTCTCAATTACATTGGCAATTCCATTTCTTGGATTGCTTTTCGGAACCGAACATCCTGTTCAAGCAGAACCCGTTTTTTCTTTGAGTGCGGAATGGCTTCAACAGTATTTTTATTACCAAATCTCCGATGTCATTGCTCAAAATGGGAAAGAAGCCGCTTTGATGTGGATGTGTATTACCATGCTCATGATGTTTTTATTGAAAAACATTTTCCGGTATCTCGCGATGTTTTTTCTCGCTCCGGTTCGAAACGGTGTCATCATGGATATTCGAAATGCACTATATGATAAAATTCTGAATCTTCCGCTTTCGTATTATTCGAACGAACGCAAAGGTGATATCATGGCGCGCATGACGAACGATGTGCAAGAAATTGAATGGTCGGTGATTGGCGCTATCGAGATGATTTTCCGAGATCCACCAACTATCATCGTGTATTTGCTAACGCTCTTTATCATGAGTCCGCAGCTTACGTTCTTTTCTTTAATCCTCATTCCAATATCTGCCTTGATTATTGGGAAGATTGGGAAAAGTTTAAAACGTACCTCCGATAAAGGAATGAAGCGTACCGGCGATCTTCTCACCATTATTGAAGAAACGCTCGGTGGACTTCGCATCATCAAAGCATTTAATGCAGAAGGAACAAGTCGTTCGCGCTTTTACGGTACAAATAACGAAGTGCGCCGCTTAATGAATCGCATTTATCGAAAAAAAGACCTTGCTTCTCCTGTGAGTGAAGTGTTTGGGGCTTCGGTTATTGTTGCAATCATGTGGTTCGGTGGCCGGTCTGTTTTAGATGGTTCGGGAAGTTTAAGTCCAGAAATTTTTATGACTTTCATTGTTGTGTTTTCTCAAATATTGCCTCCTGCGAAAGCCATCACGCAAGCATACTACAACTTGCAAAAAGGAAAAGCTTCTTCCGATCGGGTTGAACAAATTTTACAATCGGAAGTTACCATTACCGACAAACCCAACGCAATAGAGATTTCCGGTTTCGAAGAATCAATCATCTATCGAAATATCAATTTCAGCTATGGAAATGAACCGGTGCTTCATAATATCAATATTGAATTGAAGAAGGGGAAAAGCATTGCCTTGGTTGGACAATCGGGTTCCGGAAAATCTACGCTTGCTGATTTGCTTCCACGTTTTTACGATGCCACAAGTGGATCCGTTGAAATTGATGGTAAGGATGTGAAAGAGTGCAGCATTCACAGCCTCCGCAACTTGATGGGAATTGTGAGTCAGGAAAGTATTTTGTTCAATGATTCGGTTTTTAGAAATATTGCTTTGGGACAAGAACAAGCCACCGAAGAAGAGGTAATTCGCGCAGCTAAAATTGCCAATGCGCACGATTTTATTATGCAATTGGAAGATGGATATTATACCAATATCGGCGATCGTGGACATAAGCTTTCTGGAGGACAGCGTCAACGCTTAAGTATTGCACGCGCGGTATTGAAAAATCCACCCGTTTTAATTTTAGATGAAGCAACCTCTGCGCTCGATACCGAAAGCGAACGCCTTGTGCAAGATGCATTAAGTAGACTCATGGAACATCGTACCTCGCTCATCATTGCTCATCGCTTATCAACCATTCAATATGTCGATGAAATCATTGTATTGCATCAAGGTCAAATTGTTGAAAGGGGAACGCACAAAGAGCTTATTGAGAAGAATGGAGCATACCGTAAATTATTCGACATGCAGTCTTTCTCGTAATTTATATATCTGTAAATCAGTAAGGAATTTATTTATTTTCATTGAAACGTTAATTTCACTTGTTTTACGTTGCTTTTTGTAGTAGAATTGCACCCGCAAAAATAAATTCCTTGGTAGCTCAGCCGGTTAGAGCATCTGACTGTTAATCAGAGGGTCACTGGTTCGAGTCCAGTCCGAGGAGCAAGTGGGAGTAAGGGCTGCAGTGATGCAGCCCTTTTTTGTTTTTCAATTGTAACACATTTGTAACACAATTTTCAAAAAGCCACTAAGATAAAGCACGTTCAATTTCACTTTCCGTTATGCTTTCGGCTCTATGTATTTGCTGGGTAAGCTTCAAATATAATTTTGTCGGCTTGCCTGCATAATGAGTTCTAAAATACTTTTTGTAAATCTGTTCAGCCAGCTGTTCTCTTTGAAAATATGCACCCAGCGTTTTCCTGCATACCTGCTTTTTTGCTTTGCGTTTGCTTTTGATGCAATACCTATTGTGAAAAAACTTTAGCTTTACAAATCTAATATTCAAAATATGGCTCAAGAATCGAATAATTACAATAAGATACTACTCATAGTAATCGCATTAGGAATCTTCATTTGCGCTTTTTTCTTATTCGATAATTTTAGAGATAAGCAAAGAGTTAAAAATGCAATTGAAAAAGCTAATGAGGATGCAATTACAAAAATTGAAATAGATGCAGCTGTTGCTGAAAATAGGAACAAGCGTGAGGGGAATGAGAAAATAAAAAGTATAAAGAAAAATATAGAATTCTTAAAATCTGGCAAGATTTGTAAGGGCTCAGTTAAGCCAAAATTGCATCAGTGGGTTTTTAATAATATTTCGAAAGAAGCATTGCTAATTTTGAATGAGAATGAATATTCATCCATGGGTTTAAATTATAGCCCTGAAGGAATATGCACAATTAATGCTGTTAATCAAAATTTAGGAGCAGTTTATTCAAGATACGCAAAGGAAAGCGAGGTTGATAAAACCATTCGTTCAGTTGAAATGATGTTAAAATAGGAGATTTGTAAAATCTGACTAAAAGAACATCATTGCCATTGTTGCTCCAATACCGACTATAACCAATATAGCACAACCCGAAGACGCTGCTAATGGCTGCCCAGTAAGTGTATTTGAAATGTGCCCTTGAAAATTGGTTATGCCTTGAGCACAGGACGATGAACTTGCTTTTGATGTTACATCGGGTGTTACTCTAAAATTCAATTCAGTTTTACTTTCAGATACTTCACTTAGACTTAAATTGAATTGAAGCGAGTTAATGCCTAATTCAAAAAATTGGTAAGTCCCCATTATTTCATTTAAATTCTCTTTTTTATGGGGGTATTTGGTGCTTTTTTGGGCAAGAATGCTGTTTATAGCTTCCTTTACTTTTGCAATTGGAAAGTCAATTGTTACTTTTTGTTCCGCGAAATGATTTGAAGACATAATTATATTTTTTTCAAATGTATTAAACCATTTTTATAAATACTATGTGTTTACTACATTTTTGCTGTCAATTGAACTATAATCTATAATTGCTGTAGCAGTTTCAAATACCTTTTTGTTGGCTTTCCTGAATATGTCTTTTTGAAATTCTTGCTATAAATTTGCTCGTAAATTTGCTCAGATTTGAATATTGTACTAAACATCAAACTGTAGTATCTATCTTTTTTTGAGCAAGTTTGCTTTTGATACATTGCACCGCTGAACGCTGAACGGTGTTGAAAATATGTGTTCGCCAAATATAGCTTTCTGCAGCGCTTGCCAGTTATTGGGCAAATGAAATACCAAACAAGCCCCCTCCCTAAATTAGAAGGAACAGAAACAAGTTGCACCTCATACTTAATTAATGTTTCATTGCATTTGTAATTAAAGAAAATTCGAGGTGCTTCGCTTTCGGTGTTTACTAATATTGAAATGCTTCCTGTTTTCTTGCCGTATCGTTCCCAGCTAATTGTCCCGTACTTCGATTCATTCGGTTTCAGGTAACCGTGCTTTGTCAAAAATGGAATACCAATGTTTTTTAGTTCGTCAATCAATATCGGAAATGTCGAGGGCTTTGGCATCTGAAATTTTTAATAAGATACAGAAATTATTATTATACATTTTGAATAACCAAATTGTCAATCAAAAATTTTATCCGACTTTCGCTTTTGAAAAAATACTCTTTTAGAAAAATCTAAATCACACCTAATGAAAATATTCTCCTTTCTATTTGCTTCTATGCTGCTTGCATTTTGTCTGCAAGCCCAAGCTCCGCAAAAGTTCTCTTACCAAACGGTTGTTCGTAATGCCAGCAATCAGTTGTTGGTTGGACAAACGGTGGGCATTAAGATTTCCATTTTGCAAGGAAGCGCAAACGGAAGCGCTGTGTATGCCGAAACACATGCACCTCAAACCAATTCAAACGGTTTGGCAACCTTGGAAATTGGAGGCGGAACATTGTTAAGTGGAAACTTTGCCAACATCAATTGGGCAAACGGACCCTTTTTCGTAAAAACCGAAACCGACCCCAACGGTGGTAATAATTATACCATTACCAACACTTCGCAATTGTTGAGTGTTCCGTATGCTTTGTATGCAGTCACGGCAGGTAATAACACACCAGGTCCGCAAGGACCAGCAGGGCAGAATGGAGCAAACGTGCAGAATGGTACAAATGGACAAAACGGTTTAAATTGTTGGGATTTGGATGGCGATGGAGTTAATGATGCAAGCGAAGATGTTAATAATGATGGGATTTGGAATGTAATAGACTGCAGAGGTACTCAAGGCCCTGCAGGTAACCCCGCCACAGATGACCAAAGCTTATCTGTTTCATTGAACGGAGATACTCTTTATTTACAGAACGGTGGTTTTGTAATTATACCAGGTCTAAGCGCAGCGAATAATGGCGGTGGCGGACAAACAGGAATAACCCAACATACATGCGGAGCCACCAATGTGCACAACCCAGCTAAAACATACGGCAGCATGACCGACCAGCAGGGAAATGTGTATAAAACAATCGTAATTGGTACTCAAGAATGGATGGCTGAAAATCTAAAAACCACCATTTACCGCAACGGCAATGCAATAGCCAATGTAACCGACAATGCGCAATGGCAGAACCTAACAACAGGTGCCTCGTGTTACTATAACAACGACAGCCAATACAATTGCCCCTACGGCAAGCTCTACAATTGGTATGCGGTAGCCGACCCGCGCAATTTATGCCCCACAGGCTGGCACGTGCCTACCGACGCGGAGTGGAACACCTTGATAGGCTATCTAGACCCTTCTTACGATCCAGGCGAATTTGGAATTCAAAGCCCAATAGCCGGAGGAAAGATGAAATCAACCACAGGCTGGAATGCTCCGAACACAGCTTCCAACGAAAGTGGTTTTTCAGGTCTTCCGGGCGGCGTCCGCGGCAGCAATGGTAACGTCTGCTGTGTTGGCGAAAACGGCCGCTTTTGGAGCTCTACTGAGTGGTCGGCGACGAATACCTATGCATTGTCCCGCAACCTGTACTTTAGCAATGGCCAAGCAGAAAGGTACGTCGACAATAAGCCAGCTGGCTTTTCTGTTCGCTGCGTGAAGGAATAGTGCGCTGGAAAGTCCGCCTTTGGTGGATTGCTTTAGGGATTGAAATGAGTGGAAAGTTTGAAAGTGAAAAGTAAAAATTGGATAATTCGGAAATTGACATCGTCAAGCCCTTTACATTAAACCAGATCTAAACTTCTCCTAATTTGAAATACTCTAATATCCACCCAGAAGGAACATCCCGTTTTACCCCATTGTTTTACATTTCGTTTGTCGGTTCGCCCTGTGTTTGCCTTACTCTTTCAACTTTTGGCAATACATAAGGAATAAGCTCGCAAAATCTATTCAACCCTTGCGCCGGTTGAGGTTTAATAACCGATTATTTCAAGGATTTTCATCTCCTCAATACCCCAGAATTCAATTTCTTGTGGTTTTGTGATTTTGGGATGTAAAATAATACCCCGAAAACACTAATTTCGCACTCTAATTTCCAATCAAAACGAATGGCACAGTTTGATCTGATTATGCCTAAAATGGGCGAAAGTGTCGCTGAGGCAACCATCATTAAATGGCTTAAGCAACCAGGTGATACCATAGAACTCGATGAACCTGTTCTCGAAATAGCGACCGATAAAGTTGATTCCGAAATCCCTTCACCTGTTGCAGGTATTTTGGGAGAAATTCTCTTTCAAGAAGGAGAAACCATCTTGGTCAACGCAGTCATCGCTTATATCAACACTTCTGCTGATGCCATTGTAAGTGCTCCAGTATCCGCTCCAGCTGCTGTAGCTCCTGTAATTGAGTCAGCAACTACTTCAACTCCTGTTGCTGAAACCGAAACGGATTATCGTTCAACAAGTGGGCGATTCTATTCTCCATTGGTTCGAAATATTGCCAAGGAAGAAAACGTTTCGATGGAAGAATTGGAGAAAATTGTTGGAACGGGGAAAGATGGTCGTGTTACCAAAAACGATATTCTAGCATTCATTCCGCAGCGTAATAACTCTCCTAAACCAGTTGCAGCTAAATCTCAAGCAGCAGCTCCGGAGCGTATTCAAGCACCTGCTATTTCGGTTTCTGGTGGAGACGAAATCATTGAAATGGATCGCATGCGTAAGCTTATTGCCGATCACATGGTGATGTCGAAAGCAGTAAGTCCACACGTAACTTCATTTATTGAAGTCGATATGACCTCCATTGTTCAATGGCGCGATAAGATTAAGTCGACTTTCGAAAAACGCGAAGGAGAAAAAATAACGTTTACTCCGATCATTATCGAAGCGGTAGCGAAAGCCATCAAAGATTTTCCAATGATTAATGTTTCGGTTGATGGTACTTCTATCATAAAACGTAAAAACATCAACATCGGAATGGCAACCGCACTTCCAAGCGGCAATCTGATTGTTCCGGTTATTAAAAATGCCGACATGATGAATTTGGTTGGCGTAACAAAAAGTGTAAATAGTTTAGCGGCTCGTGCTCGCGCGAACAAACTGAGTCCAGATGATATTTCAGGCGGAACATTTACTGTAACCAATGTGGGTTCTTTCGGAAATGTCATGGGAACGCCCATCATCAATCAGCCTCAAGTTGCAATCATGGCGGTTGGTGTAATAAAGAAAAAGCCTGCTGTTATCGAGACACCACAAGGCGATGTTATTGCAATTCGTCATTTGATGTTCTGTTCACTTTCATACGATCATCGCGTTGTGGATGGTTCACTAGGAGGAAGTTTCCTTCGTCGAGTGGGAGATTATCTTGAATCATTCGATCCTAACACCGCTATTTGATGGAACTGAAACTTTCGAAACCCATCGTCTTTTTCGATATCGAATCAACTGGTACAAATCCTGCGTCCGATCGTATCGTTGAAATTTGTGTGCTTAAGGTGAATCCTGATGGGACCGAAGAAACAAAAACCAGACGAATCAATCCAACCATTCCAATCCCACCCGAAGTAACATTGATTCATGGAATTTCAGATGAGGATGTTCAAAACGAACCAACATTCCGTGAACTAGCTAAAGGCTTACTCGATTTTATTGGGAATGCTGATTTGGCTGGATATAATTCCAATAAGTTTGATGTTCCTATGTTGATTGAGGAATACTATCGTGCTGGAATTGAGTTTCCAATGGATGATCGAAAACTGATTGATATTCAGAATATATTTCATCAAATGGAGCAGCGTACGTTATCTGCTGCTGTTAAATATTATTTAGGACGCGAACATATTGGCGCCCACGGTGCTGAAGCGGATGTTATTGCAACTTACGAGGTTTTGAAGGCGCAGTTGGATATGTACCAAGATGTACCGTATACTGATAAAAAGGGAAATCAATCCATTCCCATTGTAAATGATATGGATGCTTTGGCCGATTTTTCAACAAACAAAGATTGGGTCGATTTTGCAGGAAGAATGATTTATGATAAAGATGGCAAAGAGCTATTTAACTTTGGAAAACACAAAGGAAAGCGTGTAGAAGATGTGTTTGCAAAAGAGCCCAGTTATTACGATTGGATGATGAACGGTGATTTCGCTCTCTCAACAAAACGTGCGTTGGAGAAAATCAAAACGCGCGGTTTGATTAATAAATTCAATGCATAATAAATCATGAAGGTTATTTGTATTGGCCGCAATTATGCAGATCATGCCAAAGAATTAAATAATCCTGTTCCTGCCGTTCCTGTGTTTTTCATGAAGCCCGACACCGCGGTTTTGAAAAATGGAGAGGATTTTTATCTGCCGGAATTTTCGAATGAAATTCATCATGAATTAGAAATTGTTCTCAAAATTAGCAAAGCAGGAAAGTACATTCAAGAAGAATTTGCTACCAATTATTTTGAGGAAATTGGATTGGGAATCGATTTTACTGCACGAGATCTTCAACAGGACTGCAAAACCAAAGGCCTTCCTTGGGAAATTGCCAAAGCTTTCGACGGTTCTGCTCCCATTGGTCAGTTCGTTAAAAAAGGAGATTTGGGCGATTTAAACCACATTGAATTTCATCTCGAAATAAACGGTTCAACTCGTCAAAAAGGAAACACCAGCGATTTGCTTTTTGATTTCAATAAAATCATCGCCTATGTTTCTCAATTCGTTACGTTGAAAACGGGCGATTTAATTTTCACGGGAACTCCAGCCGGTGTTGCTGCCGTGAATATTGGAGACAATCTAAAAGGATTTATCGGAGAAAATTGTCTGCTCGATTTTACTGTCAAATAAGAGTCTTAGTTAGACAGAACTTTAAACTCCGTCCGTCTATTTTTAGATCTTCCTAATTCAGTGGAATTATCTGCTACGGGCTTCGATTTTCCAAAACCTTTCGCTTCAATACGGGTTGCAGTGATTCCTTTCTCAATCAAAAAATTCATTACACTTTTTGCACGTTGCTCACTTAGCGTTACGTTTGATAAGTCATTCCCAATATTGTCGGTGTGGCCTCCCACTTCGATGCGCATTTTGGAATTTGAATTTAGGAGTTCCACTACTTTGTTCAATTCAGGTTTCGATTGATTTAAAATGGAGGAAGATCCCGATTCGAAAAATATATTATTGAGAATCATCGTTTCACCAACTTGAATTGGCGATAATTGAATATCAACTTGGTATTCCTCTCTTGCAGTCAATGAATTACCCAGGGTATAATTGCCAGAGTAAAATAGATACCCCTGATTGCTCACGTTTACTGCATAACTGCTTCCAGAAGGCAAACTCACCAAAAACTCTCCTGTTAACTTATCGGAGAAGCTCGCTGCACGAACCACTTCATTGGATAAATCGATGACTTCAAAAGCAGCTTTCAAAGGCAAGCCAGTTTTCTTATCGGTCACTTTTCCTCGCATAAACGTTACGGGTTGAGGTTGAGCTTCGCTATACAATTCAAAGGAATAGATATCTCTCAATCCCATGCCGCCTTCTCTATCCGAACTAAAATATCCGGTTTTGCCATCGGCACTCACAATTAAATGCAGTTCTTCTTTTTTAGTGTTGATGGGATAACCAAGATTTACAGGTTTTCCCCATTTTCCATTTACATGTTTTTTTGAGTAGAAGATATCTTTGCCTCCTATACCAGGATGACCATTCGATGAAAAATACATGGTTTTTCCATCGGGATGAAGAAATGGTCCAAACTCCTCCAATTCAGTATTAATTGAATCGCCTAAGTTTTCGGGTAGCGTCCACGTGCCATTGGTCCGTTTGGTTGAAGACCATAAATCGGCTTGCCCTTTTCCACCCGAACGCCGGCTAGTAAAAACCAATGTTCGTCCATCTGCCGAAAGTGTCGGTTGCGCGTCCCAAAGTCCAGAATTTACAATATCTCCCAGGTTTTGCGGACTTGTCCATTTATCACCATTGCGTTCGCTTAAATAGATGTCGCAGCTTCCCAATCCTTCAGGACGTTCACAGCCGGTAAAAAAGAAGAAACGACCATCGGGTGAAATAGAATGTGCCCCTTCGTTGCGATGCGTGTTAATGGGTGGTCCAAGTGAAATTGCTGGGAGCCATTTTCCATCAATGCGTTTGGTGTAAAAAAAATCTTCTTCAACAGGAGAGCCGCCATTATCCGTTAATTCATCGGCGGGTCTCATTCGGGTAAAAATTAGCAGGTTTTCGTCTACTGTTAAGGATGGATGATAATCGTTAAATGGCGTATTGATGTTCTCGCCCAGATTAACAGGACTAAAAGGAACTGGATGCAGAATGGCATATTCAGCAAACTTAGCACTTGCTAATCTTCGTTCTGCTTTGCTTCTGAGCTCGGGATTGATTTTAGAGTAACCCAGAAATTTCAAGATTTGAACTTGCGCTTCAGCAAAATGATCCATCTCCATTTCAACTCCGGCCAGATTGTAATACAAAGGTGGAAAACGATCAGGTTGAAGACTTAGGGCTTTTTTATAGTGATCAGATGCTTCAGCACTTTTATTTAAATCATTGCAAACATCTGCTAGAAGAACTTGGGCCTCAAAGAATTTATTGTCTTCGTTGACGGCTTTGTTGAGTAAATTATAAGCTTCCTCATTTTTCTTGTACTCGTACTTTGCTCTTCCTTCATTAAAGAACTTAATCGCTTTATTATTCGTGCTACTCAATGTTTGCGCAAAGGCATCAAATGCTGAATAATGAAACAAACAAATAAGGATTAACAGATAATTTTTCATAGAATAAGGAAAGCTTAATGCACACTCTAATAAACGAAAAACCCCGATCTTAATTGGACCGGGGTTTAAATAAATATTTTTTAGTTTCGAAGAATAGTTACATCTCCTTTTTTCACTTCATTGTCTGCTAAATCAAGTATATAAAAGTACACGCCGTCTGGAAGTTTTTCTGCATTCCAGGTATTCGTGTATCCATTCGAACTATATACCTCATTGCCCCATCTATTAAAAACTGTTAACTTGGAGTTAGGAAATGCTTCCAAACCTTTTATCACAAAGAATTCGTTTTTCCCATCTCCGTTTGGAGTAAATGAATTTGGAACCTCAACAGAATTTGAAACGGTGAATTCTCGTGAAGTGGTATCTGAACAACCTGCTGCATCTTTAACGATAAGAGTAATTGTTAATACAGCTTGGTTTTCGAAAATATGCGTCGTATTTTGATCTGGAGATCCGTTGTTGTCTCCAAAATTCCAATTCCAACTGGTAGGCGAACCTTGAGATGCATCTGTGAATGTTACGGTATTTCCAGTTTGTGCACCTGTTGTTGGATCTGAAACAAATGAAGCGATTGGACCATCTTCTGTGATGATAATCACATCTTGATTTTCACATCCGTTTGCATCTGTTATTGTTAAGGTGAAAGTTCCTTCTGGTAATAATGCGGCTTGCGCAATTGTTCCATTGCTCCATGAATAAGAAGACATCCCATCTGGGCCATTAATACTAATTACGTTGCCCGTACAGATGTTTTTGTTTTCGCCAAGTTCAATTTGTGGTAGCGCTTGTATGATAACATTTACTGATGCAATGTCGGGAGAAATACAACCGTCGAGCACAGCTGATAAAGTGTAGCTTCCTTCGTTTGCTGCGCTGGCATTTGGTATTGAAATAGAAGCACCTGTATTTGAAAAACCAGGGCCATTCCAACTGTATAGAACGCCACTTTCATTGTTCGAATTTAAATCCAAGTTGCTACCATCGCATACACTCACATCACCACTAATTGATGGAGAAATTGGGAACGGCTTATAAAGTACGTTAACTGTATCGGAAGAAGAGCAGCCAATAGCGTTTGTTAATGTAACCCAATATTCACCAGTCGAGCTTACTAAATAAGTCGCTTCTGTAGAAGCATCTTGCCACTCATATGTAACATCCGTAACTGAAGCAGCAGAAAGTAAATACGGCGTATTCCCACAAATACTGGTGTCTTTCGCAGTAAATTCAAATTGAGGACTAACAAGAATTGAGATATCTATTGAATCCGATAAAGATGCACATCCATTTGCATAATAATATGCGAAATACATACCCGTTTGATTGGATACTAGATCTGTCAGCAGATATTGATTTCCAACTGAAGAAACAGTATCACCATTCAAAATCCAGTAATAGGCATTTCCAGCTACTGGAGGAACACTTAAACTCAATTGCTCTCCCTCGCATAAAATTTCAGAAAGAACATTTTGACCATTTGTACTTAATATTGGAGCATCAGGGCTTATTGAAAATGCTAAAGTAACAGATGCAGATTTTGAGCATTCAAAACCATTGGTCACAACTACAGAATATAATCCATCTTGATTAACCGTAAATGTTTGTTGGGTTGAATTGTCTTGCCATAAATAGGTATACTGATCGCCAACACCAGCACCAGCATCCAAAATAATATCATTCACATCGCATAATGTGTCAGATAAACCAATGTATGCTTCAGGTGTTGGATTTACTTGAATAAATAAAGTGTCAAAAAAGCTCTCGCAACCATCAACTATATAATAAGCTTTGTATTCTCCACTCTGAGTAATAATCATATTATTCAAAGTTAAATCTTGTCCATTAAAAATGGTATTATTAGGACCTTGCCAAGCATAACTCGCATTCTCGAGAGCAGCCATTTGCATCGCTACCGATTCTCCAGCACATAAAGTATCCGAGTTAATGGAAGTGTCGAATGGGAGAATAACAGATGTTGGAGTTACAGGTCTTGGTGATGTGTAAATTGTAATCGAATCGGCGGCTCTACAACCTTGATAGTCGGTTACAATTACATAATATGTACCGCTATCGGAAGCAATAAAGAATGGATCGGTGCTTCCGTCTTGCCATTCAAATAAATACACTCCCGGCACGCTTAAGAGAAGTTGAGATCCTTCACAAATAGTATCACGAGATGCTTGAATGCTAACAGGAGGAGCGTAATAATTAACAGTGATAGTATCTGTTGCAGCACATTCATTTCCACTTAATACATCCACATAGTAAGTTCCTGCATCAAATACTGTAATTTTTTGGGTAGTATCTCCTGTGCTCCACAAATACGATGTTTTTCCTGGTCCTGCATCTAAAACAGCAGAATCGCCAAGGCATAGTTCGGAATTAATACCAAGTTCGAGGTAAGAGAAATTGGTGAAATATCCATAGTTGCAGCTTGCACCTTGTTGATAGGTAATTCCCATGTGAAAGAGTTCATCGCCTGTGTTTTGAATCAATGAACCAACCCCAACCGGAATTTCGGCTGTTGTAAAAGCTTTCCGCATAAATACCCAATTCCCATTGGTGCCAGGAACAGGTAGAAAATCGGCCGGAGTGATTAACGTGGCGTTGTTGTTTAATAAGAAAGATCCTTCAGATCCTGCTTTAATCGTTAAGTTCAATTTAAAATTCGCACTTCCAGTTCGAGTAAAACCAACTTGGGTTGAACCGGTACATTCGAGTGATGGAATGATAGCACCCGCAATCTGGTCGCCAACTCCGGAAATGTGTAATACATAAATTGGTTTGCTTCCTTCAATAAATCCAGCAGCATCCGCAAAAGAATAAATATACTGTTCGCCAGTATTTAAGATGGTATCTGGAATGGTATTTCCATCGATGAAAATTTCGGTACTGTCTTCTGTTGCTAAAACATACGCTTTATCGCCAGGTGCACCTAAATCGCCTTTAACTACGATGTGTTTAAATCCACATTGCTCGACAGAAATTAATTGATCGGCTGCTAAATCGGCACCTCCATCAGTCGCTAAATTTAAATCAATCATATCATCCTTAATTAAAACTGCGATAGGACGGTCGGATTCTATTTTTGTACCTGCGGGTTTGGCTGGTCCTGTTTGATCGATGGCTTCGCAATAATACGATTGCCCACGATTTAAATAAATTGAAAACGGAACTCCTGCTAAGTGATTAAGAATGTCAATTTTGGGAGTAATGGTAACATTTGTTGAATCGTCTGTTGCAACAATAACAAACCCACTTCGAGGAGCTGGAATGTATGGACTTCCACCTAAACTTTGGTCGTTTTCCCATAACGTTTGGAACGGAGTATAAAATAATGTTCCGTTTGCATTCTTCCCTTTTAATGCAATTAAGTCACGATTGGCAGCAGCACCAAGCTCATAATATGCTGTAATTGGCGCAGTTGATCGGATAAGAATTCCCGTGTTCATAACGGAATCTATTTGGGTAGTTTCGATTTGATTGATCCAAGTTGTTAGGTTAACGTTTTGAGTAGAACCTGCAGCCAAATTAATCACAATGGGAGCAAAAGAAAGGTTTGCGGGTTGCCAAATAGTTACTTGAGCAGGATCAACTAAAGTAGATAATACAACTTGAATAGGCCTGTCGCGATATGCATTTCCATTAATTTCACCTTGTGTTCCTTGAGTTAAATCGGGGGCAGCAAACCAAAATTCCTGATCAATTTGTGCCGATAATTGAACACTAAAAAAAGTAATAATTGTAGCAATTATGAGTGAATTACGCATTTGCAAGTATTTTGGGTTAAGTTCTTTATAGAGCAATATTGAACATTTTTAAGTCGAAAAAATTTACTTTGGCCCTTTACTATGTTTAATAAATAAAGGTTTCAGTTTAAATTTTACAGCGCGAATTTCGACTTCTTTCTTGGTTTATTGTGTATTAAAATTCGCAAAAATCTTACTTGAGGTAAATTAAATCGGTTTTATTGGACAAAAATACCACATCGGTTTTCACATTTATTTTCTTCCTAGATGTTTCCAAGAGTTTAAAAGTATAAGAATGTCTTGTTTTATCTTATAATCTTTCGCATATAGTAAATTGGCTTGCTGTATTATGCTTTGATCAATGCGAATTTTTTCGAATGGATCAAGAGGATTCAGAATACCAGGCTTTACAAATGGCAGTAGATTGTCTTTGTCAGGCACATATCCCACCCAAGTCTTTTTCCCCGATAGAACTGATAACCAATTTATAAATAGTTGCTTTCTATCAGAAGTCCCGATTATCAATATTGGCAATGCAATCACTATGAGCACAGATACAAAAACATCGAGCATACGCTTTTTCCTTTGATTCGATGGTTTATCAACAGCATTTAATCCAATAGTATAAAATTCGCCACTGGCTAAAATTGAATTACTACCTATAATAAATAAACTCTCAGGCGGTGCAATTTTATATTCAAGTTCGGGACGATTGATAAAAGTCATCTGATTCATTATGTGTGTCGAACTCATATCGATTCCACAAAAAATGAGCTCGTTTATTTGAAACACTTCAACCATCTCCTTAAGTCGGATATTATTACCCGACTTATCTTGTGTTTCATTTTCATGAAATTCCGGTGACACAATTCCTATATAGGATGCTTTTACTCTTGATTGATTTAAAAGTGTTTCAATTCGTGCGGCCTCAACTAAGCTTCCAACAATAATGATTCTCTTTGTTTCAGCATCCTCCGGAAAAAAACTTTTAAATCGGAAGAGATTATACACCAATCTAATTCCTGTTGTTGAAATAGCAGCCCAACCAGCGCCAACCAACGTTAGAAAACGCGAATAACGATGTTGTTCATCGAGTAAGCCGTAAACAATTAAAATAATTAATGTTCCAATGGCAATTCCTTGAAGCGTTTTAATTGTTTTTAAAGGTCTGTCATATCCTCCGCTAATCCATGTAAATGCTGTCCAACAGACAATATACAATGGAACCGTAACCCACATAAACCCGTGAGGATAAAAAACACCGCTGTATGAAGCCCAATATCCTTTAAGGAAAAATACGCCAACAAAAATGGCAATTGCATCAGCAATTGGAAGCCATATTTTTGAGATAATTCGTGTTAGAATGGAAAGTGCAGCACGGAAATAAACGGCACATTGAATCAACAAGGTGAATAATTGTGCATTTTTTTGAGAGAAATGTTTCTTTGCGAAAATGATCATCGCTTGATAAAAAACAAATACATAATTGATACTACTCTTTTTAGTACTCTCGCCGCGATAATGGATTACCCGTGTTTTGGGGTGATAAAAGATTTTAAATCCTGCCAATTGAATACGGTAACTTAAATCGATATCTTCTCCATACATAAAGAATGTTTCGTCGAGTAAGCCCGCTTTATCCAATGCAGTTTTACGCATAAACATAAAAGCGCCAGACAAAATTTCAATCTCATTGGTTTCCTCTTTATCTAAATACCCTAAATGATATTTTCCAAATGTGCGCGATTTCGGAAATAATTTTGAAAGCCCAAAAATCTTATAGAAAGCAACCGATGGAGTAGGTAAGCCTCGTTTCGATTCAGGTAAATAGTTTCCTTTCCCATCAATCAATTTAACTCCTAAAGCACCAGCATCCTGATGCAAATCCATAAATTGGATGCATGTTGAAAATGTATCTTCTTCAACAATGGTATCCGGATTTAACAATAAAATATATTCTCCAGATGCAATGCGAATTGCCTGGTTGTTTGCTTTGCTAAATCCTGTGTTTTCTTTATTCGCAATTAACTTAACCTCTGGAAATTTCGATTGAATCATCTCCACTGATCCATCCACTGAATTGTTATCCACCACATAGATTTCACCTTCAATTCCTGAAAGCGCCTTTTTAACAGATAGAACACATTGTTCTAAAAAGTGCTTTACATTATAATTGACAATGATGATGGATAATTTCATTTCAACAATCAAGGAATATGCATGTACTTATGAGTTTGCAATGAGATTTTCCATTGCGGATTCATTTTTACAAACTCCACTATTTCAGCCATTAATATTGAAGCCTTACTCCATTCAGGTTGAAGATACTGAAGGCAATTACTTTTTAGAAATGATGTATGTTGCTCAGCCCAATCAAAATCCTGTTTGTTAAAAACGATCACTTTCAATTCGTCGGCTATGGCTAGCATATCTGTTCTTGGATTCTTAAATTTCTTTGGTGAAACGCAAATCCAATCAAAAGAACCACTCACAGGATACGCACCCGATGTTTCTAAAAAGATACGAATGCCTTGTTCATGGAGCATCGAACACAAGGGTTCGAGGTTGTACAACAAGGGTTCTCCGCCAGTAATAACTACAGCTTTTGCAGGAAATGAACTTGCTTTGTCAACGATATCAAGGATTGGAGTTAATGGATGTAAAGATGCATCCCATGACTCTTTCACATCGCACCAATGACAGCCCACATCACACCCGCCAAGACGAATAAAAAAAGCAGCTTGACCAGTGTTAAATCCTTCACCTTGAATGGTGTAGAATTCTTCCATCAATGGAAGATGTTCGCCAGAATCGAGCAATTGTTGCTGAACTTCGGTCAACTTACCCATTAAAATTGAATATTATTTCTGCGTTTATATGCCTCTAATGTATTTTGCATCAAAGCGGCAATGGTCATGGCTCCAACTCCTCCGGGAACAGGCGTAATCCATGCGCATTTAGGAGCAACCTCTTCAAAATCAACATCGCCACAAATTTTATAGCCTTTCGGATTGGATGAATCCTCAACACGGGTAATGCCTACATCTATTACAACAGCGCCATCTTTTACCATGTTCGCTTTTAGAAATAATGGTTTTCCGATGGATGCAACAACTATATCAGCTTGAAGTGTATGAAAACTAAGATTCGGTGTTCTACTATGAGCAAGGGTAACTGTACAATTTCCAGGAGTGCTGTTTCTACTTAATAACAGACTCATTGGAGTTCCTACAATTGTACTTCTACCAATCACAACAGCATGTTTTCCTTCAGTTTCGATTTGATAAAAATCCAATAACATCATAATTCCCTTGGGAGTGGCAGGAATAAATCCAGGCAAACCAAGTACAAGTCGACCTAAGCTTTCAGGATGAAATCCATCGACGTCTTTTTCTGAAAGAATTTCCAATGTGATTTTATCTTCATTAATATGCTTTGGAAGAGGTAGTTGAACGAGAATTCCATCGATATTTTCTGAACTATTCAATCGCTTTACTTCAGCAATAAGCTCATTCTCGCTAACGTCGGTATCAAATCGAATGAGTGTAGATTCGAATCCAATCTGTTTGCAAGCATTGCTTTTGGCGGCTACATAAGTTTCACTTGCACCATCGTTTCCAACAAGAATAGCTGCCAGATGTGGTTTGCGATACCCTTTCAAATGAAGCTCGTTGACTTCAGTTGCAATTTTATCTTTATAATGTGCAGCAGCTTTTTTGCCGTCAAGAATATTCATGGATTTATTATTTTAACGCTGAGCTCCTGGCATATTCTTCATCATTCCGGCCATTTTAGAGGGATTGCTCATCATGCGCATTACTTTACGCGTTTCTTCGAATTGCTTTAAAAGTTTGTTTACGTCTTGAATTGTTGTTCCGCTTCCATCGGCAATGCGCTTTCTTCGGCTTCCATTAATTAACGTTGGTTCTTCCCTTTCCTGAGGTGTCATAGACATGATTATTGCCTCTACACTCTTAAATGCATTATCATCAATGTCAACGTCTTTCATAGCTTTCCCAACTCCTGGAATCATTCCCACCAAATCTTTAATATTTCCCATTTTCTTGATCTGTTGAATCTGATCATAGAAATCGTTGAAGCTGAACTGATTTTTAGCAATCTTTTTCTGAAGTTTTCTTGCTTGTTCTTCATCAAAATTTTCTTGCGCTCTTTCAACAAGTGATACAATATCACCCATTCCCAAAATTCGGTCGGCCATCCGCTCTGGATAAAAAGCATCAATCGCTTCCATCTTCTCGCCAGTACCAACAAATTTAATCGGTTTCGAAACCACCGAACGGATTGTTAATGCAGCACCTCCGCGCGTGTCGCCATCCAATTTGGTTAATACAACACCATCATAATCTAAACGATCATTGAAAGCTTTTGCCGTATTCACAGCATCTTGCCCCGTCATGGAGTCAACAACAAAAAGTATTTCTTGTGGCTGAACTGCTTTTTTAACATTGGCAATCTCATTCATCATGTGCTCATCCACCGCCAATCGTCCGGCAGTATCGATAATGATGACATTTTTACCAAGCGATTTACCATAAACAATGGCTCTTTGGGCAATATCCACAGGATCTTTGCTTTCAAGATCAGCAAAAACCTCCACACCAATCTGTTCTCCAAGTACTTTCAATTGGTTAATAGCCGCTGGACGATAAACATCTCCGGCCACCAGCAAAACATTTTTTTTCTGCTTGTTCTTAAGCATGTTTGCAAGTTTTCCAGAGAACGTTGTTTTACCCGAACCTTGAAGACCTGCAATTAAAATGATTGATGGATTTCCAGAAAGATTGATTTCTTCCTTTTCGCCTCCCATCAAAATGGCTAATTCATCATGCGTAATTTTGACAAGCAATTGTCCCGGAGAAACAGCCGTCAATACATTGGCACCTAAAGCCTTTTCTTTTACTTTATCGGTAAACTCTTTCGCGATTTTATAGTTAACATCGGCATCTAAAAGCGCCTTTCTAACCTCTTTAAGAGTTTCAGCAACATTGATTTCGGTAATCTTACCCTGACCTTTCAGTAATTTAAATGCGCGGTCAAATTTTTCACTCAGATTATCAAACATGGTAAATAAGTTATTTCAAAAGGATTGCAAAATTATAAAAATGAGGCGGTTTAATAGATTTTGTTTTGCTTAATAATGATGCATTTAAACCTGAATAAACCATTGATAAAATAATTACATACGTTCAGGCATTTCAATACCTAATAAAAACATACACTTTTTAAGAGTGTCTGCCACTTTACCTGAAATCAACAAACGGAATGAAGCAGTATTCAAATCCTCTTCTTTCAAGATGCTGAAATCGTGATAAAACTGATTAAATTCTTTTGCGAGTTCGTATGCATAATTGGCAATGATGGCCGGACTATAACTTTCGGCAGCTTGATTCAATGTTGCATGGTAATTTTCAAGTGTGCGAATTAATGAGCGATGCAATGGTTCGTCATTCAGTATTTTCTCATCAAATGATGAAGGAATAATATTTCCGGATTTTCTATAAATAGAACGAATACGAGCATAAGTATATTGGATAAATGGACCCGTATTTCCATTCAAATCAATCGATTCTTCTGGATTAAAAATCATTCGTTTTTTAGGATCCACTTTTAAAATAAAGTATTTCAAAGCACCTAGTCCAATTGATCTGTTTAGTTGCGTTTGCTCCTCATTACTAAATTCATCAGAACGTCCAAGTTCGGCCGATCGTTTTCCGGCTTCCGTAATAATTTCATCAATCAAATCGTCGGCATCGACCACAGTTCCTTCTCGAGATTTCATCCTTCCGCTTGGTAAATCTACCATTCCATAGGATAAATGATGGATTCCTCTCGCCCATTCATATCCAAGTTTTAGTAAGGTGACCGATAAAACTTTAAAATGATAATCCTGCTCGTTTCCAACTACATAAATATAATCGATACAATCAAGTTCTTGATGACGAAGAACTGCAGTGCCTAAATCCTGAGTCATATAAACAGAAGTGCCATCCGAACGCAACAATAATTTATGGTCAAGTCCTTCAGATGTTAAATCAATCCATGCTGAACCATCTTCTTTTTTATAAAGCACTCCCGAATCAAGTCCCTTTTCTACAATGTCTTTTCCTAGGATATAGGTGTTCGATTCGTAATAAAATTTATCAAAAGCAACTCCTAATTTGGCATACGTTTCCTCAAAACCTTTGTAAACCCAGCCATTCATTTTTGTCCATAAATCAATTACCTCAGAATCACCTTCTTCCCATTTTTGAAGCATTGTTTGTGCCTGCTTCATTAAGTTTGTTTGGTTGTTGGCAATCATTTTAAGCTCATCTCTCAATCCACTCTGCTTCTGCTCGTCATTCGATTGATTTATCTTTAGTAAAATGTCAACTAATTTATTTTGAGCATTTTGGTCAATTCCTGAAAAATCGCCCAATTCTATAGCACTCAATATAGCTGCGCTCTCCAATTTCAATGCTCTGTCAAATTCTACATAATATTTCCCAACCAAATGATCGCCTTTTATTCCCGTGTTTTCGGGCGTTTCATTTTTACCGCTCATTTGCCAAGCCAACATCGACTTGCAGATATGAATTCCACGGTCGTTGATTAGATTGACTTTAGAAACACCGTGACCTGCTGCTTCAAGGATTCTTGAAACAGAAAATCCCAAGAGATTATTCCGAATATGTCCGAGATGCAATGGTTTATTTGTATTCGGAGATGAATACTCGACCATTACTTTCGATTTATTTAATTCTAAATCAAGCTTATTAACATCAAAATTTACAATGTAACGTGTCCAGAATTCGAAATTTAGTTCTAGGTTGAGGAAGCCAGTCACCACATTGAATCGCACAATACTTGTACTATTATTACATAAATATTCTCCTACTTCTTGTGCAGTTTGTGCAGGATTCTTGCCCGATATTTTAGTAATTCCAAAACAAACTAAGGTAATATCACCTGGAAATTCCTTTCGTGTTGCTTGAAATACTAGGAGGTTTGGATTGGCCTTATCGCCGTATAATGCAGTGATTGCCTCCAGTGCTAATCTATTAAAAAGGGCTTCTTTTGTCTCAGTTTTCATCGTTAAGTGCCGCAAAAGTTGCTGCTTCAAGTATTTTAAATGCGTTTTCGGCCATCGAATTCTCCGTGTCGAGTGTTGGATTTATTTCAACAATTTCGAAACAACAAACTTTGGGACTTTGAACAAGTTGTTTCAATAATTCTTTTGCTTCTTTTGCTCGTAATCCATTGGGAACGGGAGTTCCTGTTCCTACAGATATGCGGGGGTCTAAGCTGTCTACATCAAAAGAAATGTAAATTCGATCGCAATGATCGAGGTATTTTAATACTTCAATAACTGTTTCCTCTACGCCTTTATTTCGGAGTTCTTTCGTTGTAATGTTCTTAACGTTGTGTTTTTCAATTAGATAGTCTTCTTGCTTTTCCGTATCACGAACACCTATATATATGAGGTCGCGGTATTCAATTTTAGGTGAGATGCCTCCAGAGTTTTTTAATTTGTTCCAAAGTTCTATGGTTAAATCATCAATGTCATTGCATTGCATATCCAAGTTGTCTTCTCCTAATGCAGTAGCCAAAGGCATTCCGTGCATATTTCCCGAGGGAGTAGTGAATGGAGAATGAAGATCGGCATGCGCATCAATCCAAATTACTCCTAATCGATCGTCAGGAAATGCACTTTTAATTCCGGCAATTGTACCTCCAGCTGTGCTATGGTCGCCTGAAAGTACAATTGGATAAGCCGCTTGTTTTTTGATAATTTTGCAAACGGATTTCGATAAACGTTCATAAATTTTAATGATTCCACGTATACGCTTTGCATATTTGAACTTAACGTTTTCCAATAAAAGCCAGTTCTCATCGATGATTTCAACGTGTTCAAATCTTCGAAAGTAGTCGCTTTTAAGGTCGATTGCTGCAGTTTTTAATGCATCAACTCCCATGCTGGCTCCACGTGTTCCTGCACCTAATTCAGATCGGAGTAATACAAGTTTGGCTTTTTTCATATAAGTAAATTAGTTGCATCACCTTTAAATTCGTTTAAGCAAGTTGTTTACATTTGCATTGCTTTTCAAGTTTATAACACTGCACCAACATTTCTGAAAATGACAATGAAAAACAAGTACGAAGATTTGATCAAACAAACCTTTGAGTTTCCTCAACCAGGTTTTGATATGGTAGATAATGAATTGTATTTCAATGATATACCGCTAATGGATATTATCCGTCAGTATGGTACGCCTTTGAAAATTTCTTATCTGCCAAAGATCAGCGAGCAAATTCAGCGTGCTAAAATAATGTTTAATGTGGGAATGGCAAAGGCTGGCTACAAAGGTAAATATGTTTATTGCTATTGTACCAAAAGTTCTCAGTTCTCTTTTGTGTTAGAAGAGGTCTTGAAAAATGATACGCACATTGAAACATCTTCGGCGTATGATATGCCTATTATCAAAGAATTAAATGCTACGGGCCTTTTATCTAAAGATAAATATATCATTTGTAATGGCTACAAGCGGCCAATGTATCAAGAGTTTATTGTTGAGTTAATTCAAGACGGATTCGAAAATATTATTCCAATTTTGGATTCTAAACGTGAAATAAATTATTATAAAGAGCATCTCAAAACCAAAACTAAAATTGGAATTCGTATTGCTTCCGAAGAAGAACCTAGTTTTGAGTTTTATAGTTCAAGACTTGGAATTCGATACAAAGACATTCTTCAGTTTTACAAGGATCAAATTGAAAATGATGAGCGTTTTGAATTAAACATGCTTCATTTCTTTATCAATTCTGGAATACGCGATACGGTTTACTATTGGAGTGAACTTTCTAAATGTCTTCAAGTTTATTGCGATCTTAAAAAAATCTGTCCAGAACTTTCTTCATTAAACATTGGCGGCGGTTTACCCATTAAAAATTCGCTTGCTTTTGAATTCGATTATGAATACATGATCGAAGAAATTATTCGACAGATTAAAACATTTTGTAATCAGCAGGGTGTTGATGAACCAGATATTTTCACTGAATTTGGTTCATTTACCGTTGGCGAAAGTGGCGCAACCTTATATTCAATCATCGATTTAAAACAACAAAATGATACAGAGAATTGGTACATGATCGATTCTTCGTTCATAACCACGCTGCCTGATACTTGGGGAATAAATCAACGTTTCATTTTACTGGCAATTAATAAATGGGACAAAGAATATTCTCGCGTTAATTTAGGTGGTTTAACCTGCGATAGTCTCGATTATTACAATGCAGAAGCACATATTTCTCAAGTTTTCTTGCCAAGGGTTACGGAAGAAGAAAGTTTGGAGGATCCTCTCTACATTGGATTTTTTCATACTGGAGCTTATCAAGAATCGCTTGGTGGTTATGGTGGAATTCAACATTGTTTGATTCCTGCTCCCAAACATGTCATCATTAACAAAGATGAAAATGGTGATTTAAGTACGTATATCTTTGGAAAAGAGCAGAGTTATAAATCCATGCTTAAAACATTGGGTTATTTTTAATTCCTGGGTCTTTTTTACTCAAACAATTATTTATCTGTTTTTCAGTTAATCCTCTGATATGAAACGTATATTTCTTTTTGCCTGCATTATTTCTTTAAGCATCAATTTATTTGCTCAATCCTTTGAGGGAAAGATTGTGTTTGAAATGTTCTTCCCTGATTTTAAAGATCCTCAAATGGCAGCTTTGCTTCCTAAAGAAGCGGTCGCTTACTTTAAAAATAATCAGTCCCGAATGGAAATGAATATGATGATGGGAATGAAAAATGCAACAATTTCAGATGGCCTCAAGAAAACCTCTATTACACTAATGGATTTAATGGGTCAAAAATATGCGGTTGAAAATAATGCCTCCAATGATGCAGAACAAAAAAAGGCCATGGAATCTACCAAAGTGTCAATTACCGCCGATAAAAAAATGATTGCAGGTTATATGTGTGCCAAAGCCTTGGTTGAAATACCGAATCCAGAAAAAGCTAAAGAATTGATTAAAATGGATGTGTGGTTTACAAAAGACCTATCAATCAATAAAAACTATATGAACGGACCTATTGATAAAATTGACGGCTCTGTTTTGGAGTTTTCTCTCAATCAATCGGGAATGAAGATAAATTTAAGCGCGAAAGAAGTTCTTAAGCAACCGGTTTCTGATGATTTGTTTATAATTCCAACTGGCTACAAACGAATGTCATCAGCCGAATTAATGAAGATGATGGGTGGCAAATAACGTTTGTTGAAAACACTGTAGATAAGCATTTCCCGAATTTCGCTTTTCGACTCCATTTCTGGTCGAATTTTGTATACTAGATATCCATCTTCCCGAATGTCAGTAAAAGCCAATCGTTTTAAAAGCGAACCCGAATTATCTTCTGAGCAGGATCCAAAACTGCCTAAGGAGCCCAAAACGGCTGTGCCTAAAAAAAAGACTAAGAAATCTTCCCTATCTTCTATTTTTCAAAATGAAAATTTTATTAGGATTAGTGGATTGTTTTTAATCCTCTTCTCTTTGTTTCTAGTGTCAGCTTTTGTTTCGCATCTCTTTAATTGGCGGGCTGATTATGATATAGTTCGGGATACTCCTCTGGGAAATTTTCTATTAGACCCAAGCTTGAAAGTATCCAATAGTATGGGGAAAATAGGTTCCCTTTTCGCCTTTGTTTTCTTCCACCATTGGTTTGGAATTGCATCTTTCATCATCCCATTTTATATTTTCATTATTGCGTTTCGCATGTTTTTCGGGGTGACAATTTTACCTTTGAAGAAGACATTTATTTATAGCTTGTTTTCATTGATTTTCATTTCATTGGCAGCAGGTTTCATTCTCAATGACGATTATTTACTCTTAAGTGGAGGTTTCGGATATCATCTCGATCGCTATTTGAATTCGGTTGTTGGCTCGATCGGAATTGGGTTTTTACTGCTTTTCTCTGGCATTACATTTTGTATGCTTGCTTTCAAATGGACATTCCAAATCCCAGAAAAATTTGTTAATACCCAAACAGGGAATTCTCTCGATTCCTCGATTGCAAACCCAATTGGGAACTCAATTCGAGAAGATAATTCAGATTCAGATTCACTTGCGAGAGGTTCGGGACACTATGGAGATGATGAAAATGAAGACGAAGATTTGGATGTGATCGATGATTTGGAAGAAGATTCAGATTCGTCGATTGTAGAAAATTTACCATTCGATTTGCCCGTTCCCAATGGCTCTCCCGAAAAAGCTCCTACATCTTCTGGACTAGAATTGACCATCGAAGGAGTTGATGAAGATGATGAACCGGAGCCCGAAATTTCCGTCTTGTCTCCAGCAAAGGAATTGAGTGAGGAGGATAAAGCACGAATGAATTTAAACGAGGTTTTGTCTGAAAATGAAGATTTTGATCTGGGGGATTATGACCCAACGCTCGATTTATCCTCATACAAATATCCTGAACTCGACCTCCTCGAAAATTACGGACAAGGAAAAGCCAAAGTTGATAAATCCGAATTAGAAGCCAATAGTAATCGGATTATTGAAACGCTTAAGAATTATAATATCGAAATTGCCCGAATCAGTGCTAGTGTTGGACCAACAGTAACACTTTACGAAATTGTCCCTGCTGCCGGAGTTCGGATTTCCAAAATTAAAAACTTAGAAGACGATATCGCTTTGAGTCTTTCGGCACTTGGTATTCGTATTATAGCTCCAATGCCAGGAAAAGGAACCATCGGTATTGAAGTTCCGAATCAGAATCCAGAAATTGTTGCAATGCGCACCTTGCTTGCAAGTGAAAAGTTTATTAACACCACCATGGATTTGCCTATTGCACTAGGTAAAACCATATCAAACGAAAATTTCGTAGCCGATTTAGCGAAGATGCCCCATTTACTTATGGCTGGGGCAACAGGGCAGGGAAAATCGGTTGGTTTAAATGCAATTCTTGTATCCTTACTTTATAAGAAACATCCTTCACAAATTAAGTTTGTATTAGTAGATCCGAAAAAGGTTGAACTTACCTTGTTCAACAAGATTGAACGACATTTCTTAGCGAAACTTCCTGGAGGCGAAGATGCGATCATTACAGACACCAAGAAAGTTGTTCATACGTTAAATTCATTGTGTATTCTGATGGATCAGCGTTATGAACTTCTAAAAATGGCAATGGTTCGTAATATTAAGGAATACAACGTTAAATTTTTAGGCCGCAAGTTAAATCCTAAAAATGGACATCATTTTATGCCGTATATCGTGCTTGTTGTTGATGAGTTTGCCGACTTAATCATGACTGCAGGTAAAGAGGTTGAACTACCCATTGCACGTCTGGCTCAGTTGGCAAGGGCAATCGGTATACATTTGATTATAGCTACACAGCGACCATCGGTAAATATTATTACTGGAACAATCAAAGCAAATTTCCCAGCTCGTATTGCCTTTCGAGTTACATCAAAAATTGATTCACGTACTATTTTAGATTCAGGTGGAGCCGATCAATTGATAGGTCGAGGTGATATGCTTTTGTCGACTGGTAGTGATCTAATTCGTTTGCAATGTCCGTTTGTTGATACACCTGAAGTTGATAAGATAACGGAGTTTATTGGGAATCAAAGAGGATACGCTTCTGCTTTCGAACTGCCTGAATATATTGATGAAAACGCTGATCATGGTGATGATGATATGGATATTGGCGATCGAGATTCCATGTTTGACGAAGCAGCACATATTGTTGTCATGCATCAGCAAGGTTCGGCATCTTTGCTTCAAAGAAAATTGAAATTGGGGTATAACCGCGCTGGACGAATTGTAGATCAGTTAGAAAAAGCAGGAATTATTGGTCCATTCGAAGGCAGTAAAGCCCGCAAGGTTATTATTAAAGACGCATTATCATTGGAGCAATTATTGAACAACAATAATAACAGCTAAAAAATTAATTATGAATCGCATTGTATTTTTCTCATTCCTGTTGTTGATTTCGAACATCCATATTTCTGCTCAAGAAGATAAAAAGGCGAAAGCTATTTTAGATAAGTTGAGTGCAAAAACTCGATCGTACTCAACCATTAGAACCGAATTTACTTATTCACTAGTAAATAAAGATCGAAAAATTAATACCAGCCAAAACTGGAAATTAACCTTAAAGGGTGAAAAGTATCGACTGGAAATGGGTGATCAGCTTGTAATTTCGGATGGCGCTTCGATGTGGAAAGTGCTTAAAACAGATAAAGAAGTAGAATTAAGTAAACCCGGAAATGGCGAGGAATCAATGAATCCCAAAAACATATTCACCATGTACGAAAAGGGCTTTCGTCATAAGTACATCAAGGAAGATAAGATGGGAACTAAAATCGTTCACACCATTGACCTTTTTCCAATAAACCCAAAGGAGAAAGATTACAGCAGTATTCGTTTGTACATTGATAAAAATAATCTCCAAGTTTTGAAGTCAGAGATTAAAGGAAAAAATGGCAATGTGTATACTTACGAAATTAAGAAATTTACGACCAATGAGCCATTCGAAGACGCTATCTTCAAATATCGTACGTCCGAATTTCCTGGATTTGAGTTGAATGATATTCGTTAGTTATACCCAATCAACTCCCTTTTTCAATAAACTTAGTGTATGTGCTTCGGCACTTTCTTCATCAAATTCAACGGCATATTCCCACGATGCAAATTGGGGAAGACTCATAAGTATAGATTCTATTCGGCCTCCGGTTTCTAAACCAAATCGGGTCCCTTTGTCGTAAACAAGATTGAATTCAACATATCTACCTCTTCTCAGCAGTTGCCAACGTTTATGTGCTTCGGTGAATTGCTTGTTATAATTATCACGCATGAATTGGGTGTAGATAGGAGCAAATGAACGCCCTACATCCATTACAAATGCATGAATTTCTTCTTTGCTTTTTCCTGCTGATTTTTCGTTTAAGCGGTCAAAGAAAATACCACCAATGCCGCGTGTTTCATTTCGGTGCGGAATGAAAAAATAACGATCAGCCCATTCTTTATATTGGGAGTAGAATTTAGGATCGTGCTTGTCGCAAACGTTTTTTAAATGTTTGTGAAATGCTTGTGCTTGTGTTTCTTGAATATAATGTGGGGTTAAATCTATGCCTCCACCAAACCAATATTCTCCGCTACTCATCTCAAAATAGCGGACATTCATGTGTATTATAGGAACAAACGGGTTATGTGGATGAATGACTATAGATACTCCCGTTGCATAGAAATCGCCAGGAGCAACCTGCATCATTGTCGATACTTCATTGGATAATGGACCAAATACAGCAGAGAAATTTACGCCACCTTTTTCAATGATATTTCCATTTTGTATGACGCAGGTTTTTCCACCCCCACCTTCAGCTCTTACCCAATTGTCAGATATAAAAACACCTAATCCATCCGTTTTTTCAAGGTCTGCAATTATATCGGACTGTAGTTCTTGGAAAAGCTGTGCAATATTCTCTTTTGTCATGGTTGATTCAGTCTCTTTAATTCAAAATCATCCATTTTGATGATGTAATTAAATTGGTTTTCGTAACCATCGTGTTCACCAATTTTATCGAAATGATAGCAGGAATTGAATCCACAAACTAAGGGGATTTGTGGTAGACATTTTAACATTGAATCACCATATTTTGCTGCCTGCTTGGTGAAAAAATAGGTGACGTCAAAACCTTGAAACGTATAATAAGTAGGTTCCCCTTTAAATTCTTTCTTTAATCGTGTCCTGAAAATTTGTGCAGCATGTGACTGAAAATTTGAATTAGAAGGAGTGAAAAAAGTGAAATTCAAGTTGTTCAAATGGTCAAATTCAATGTTCTCATAATTGTTCCAATCATTTAAACCAACAAGGGTTATTCTCTTACCAATTCTGCCTGCGCTAAGTCGTGCAATAAAATCGATCACTTGAACTTGAGCAGTCGAAGGGAAAATAATAATGTTTTCGCTCGATTCAGAGAGCACAGAAAGTAAATCGCTAACACTACTAAAGGTGATTTCATGAAATGACTCAGTTGCAATACCGCCCGAAACTAATAAGCTAGTCTTGATTGCATCAGCTAATTCCTTGTCCTTCAAATTCGTGTTTCGAACTAAATAAAAGTGTGCATTTGGATGGATTTTTTTTAATTCTGGACCACAATGTTGAGCCTGACTAATCATATCGGGTGTTACTTTAATCACATTCGATTTATCGGCTAATAAAGCATCACTCTGAGAGAAAGGTGAAACCGCCGGAATGTTATTCTTCTTCGCATATTCGGCAATTCGAATAAATGCAGAACTGTAAAGTGGGCCAATAATTAAATCGGATTTAGCGAAAGATGGATTCTTTAAAATATCATCAACCGACGATGAATCGTTTGAAACGTCAAATACATTCGCTGAAATAGTGAAACCTTCTTTTTTAAGTGAGTCTAAAGCCAATTTTGCACCGGCATAAAAATCCAATCCGATACGGGCTTTGGGATTTAAATCTTCTCCTGCAGGCAAATAAAACGGCAGTAACAAGGCAATCTGAATTTTTCTTGATTGAAGTTTCTTTGACAATTCAATACATGAGATATTCTCTACTTCTGATGTTAGTGTTGGTGTTACGATCTGTGGAGATGATATTGAATCTGAATTCGCAACTTTAATATTGGGTCTCTTAACGGGTGCAGGATATACTTTAAGTTCCATTCCAGTTTTAAGCCCAAGCTTTATCTCAGGATTCATTTTTTCAAGATCAGCAATTGAAATCCCATACATTTTTGCAATCCCGAATGCAGTTTCTTGTTGCTTAACTTTATGTAATTGATATGATTTAGCAGGGATTTCTGGCTCTGAAGGTATTTTCTTAACAGGGATTCGGATGTTATTCCCCGATTTTAAACCATCCGTTATTTCAGGATTCATGGATAAAATATCCTCTTGACTTACCTGAAACATTTTTGAAATACTATACAGGGTTTTCCCTTTTTCAACTTTATAAAAGTGAAACTTCATTCCATTCCATTCATATACTTTAGACGTGTCTTGCTGAGCATACATGCCTTGCATTCCACTTAGTGAAAGAATAACGATGAAGAATAGATATTTCAAATGTTGGTTTTTCATTCCCATTCAATTGTTGCGGGTGGTTTTGAACTTATATCATAAACAACCCTGTTTACACCTTTTACCTTATTGATAATCTCATTCGAAATCTTGCTCAATAAAGTATAGGGAAGATGCGAAAAATCGGCAGTCATTCCATCATGCGATGTAACTGCTCGTAAACAAATTACATGTTCATAACTTCGCTCATCTCCCATAACGCCCACGCTCTTTACAGGGAGAAATATTGCTCCTGCCTGCCAAACACGATCATATTCGCCACTGCTGCGAAGTAAGTCAATGAAAATAGCATCAGCTTCTTGAACTATTCGAACATTTTCAGGTGTAACATCCCCTAAAATACGAATTGCTAATCCAGGTCCTGGAAAAGGATGTCTGTTTAAAATTGTAGGATGTAAGCCAAGTGCAGCACCAACTTTTCTAACCTCGTCTTTGAATAATGTTCGAAGTGGCTCAACAACCAATAAATTCATGTGGTCGGGAAGACCACCAACATTGTGATGCGATTTGATTGTCGCGGAAGGTCCATTTACCGAAAACGATTCAATGACATCGGGGTATATTGTTCCTTGCCCCAACCATTTCACACCCGAAATCTTTTGAGATTCTTCATCAAATACTTCAATAAAAGTTCTTCCTATTATTTTACGTTTTTGCTCAGGATCTTCGACTCCTTTTAATGCACTTAGAAATCTATCCGAAGCATCTACTCCAATTATATTGAGTCCCATTTCACGATAATCGTGCAATACTTGAGTGAATTCATTTTTACGCAACAAGCCATTATCAACAAAAATGCAATACAGGTTTTCGCGGATGGCTTCATTTAAAAGCATTGCAGCCACAGAAGAATCAACTCCTCCACTTAAGCCCAAAACAACCCGGTCGGAACCAAGTTTATTCCGCAAATCGGCAATGGATGTTTCAACAAACGATGCAGGAGTCCAACTGGAGTTACAGTTGCAGATTTCGATGACAAAATTCGAGAGCAATGTTGCGCCGTCAACCGAATGCGTAACTTCTGGGTGAAACTGAATGGCATAAAGTTTATCCGATTCATTTTCAAAAGCGGCAACTGGTATATCTTCTGTTCCCGCAGTCAGAGAAAATCCTGCCGGAATGGACGTAATTGTATCGCCATGCGACATCCAAACTTGCGACATATCTGGAATATTTTTCAGAAGTCTACTTTCACTCTGCATCTGTAAATGTGAGCGACCATATTCTCTTATAGAAGAGCGTTCTACGTTACCACCTAAAGTATCGGCAATGTATTGCGCCCCGTAGCAAATTCCAAGAATAGGAATGTTGCCTCTGTATGTATTTAAATCAAATTCAAGTCGATCTTCATTTCTAACGGAATAAGGACTTCCAGATAAAATGATGCCTTTTATATGTTCATTGATTGGAGGGATTTTATTGAAAGGGTGAATCTCACAATAAACATTCAATTCCCTAATTCTTCTGGCAATTAACTGAGTATACTGTGATCCAAAGTCAAGAATTAATAGTGTTTCTAGCATGTGCAAATATAGATTGCTTGAAGTTTGCATGGAAAATAATATTCAACATTTTGATGAATTTTATTAAAAAATTTCGGATTTAATTAGATGAAAAATGAAGTTAATTTTCAAGGGAAATCAAGTAATTCAAGTTTTGATTTTTCTTGGCACATCAGTAAAATCTATAATTTTATAAATTGAATTGCTTCGTATTATGAAAATAATCCACCTTAAAATGTATATTTACTTGTATTGTTAGAAAAATCGTTGTCAATAGAATGATTAATTTAATCAGATGATTTGATTATTTATTTATTATCAGCATATTGTAAATTCTTACGAATGATATATTTGTTCAATAATAAAAATCAATATCGAATTAGCTTAGCTTAGTTTAAACTACCATTTCATTTCTTTCGTATCGAAACAAATTTTATACGATAAACATAAATCTACTAAAATGATACTTGAACAATTAAGTTGGACTCCATCCAATAAATGGCAAACAAAACTCTCTCAAACCACTGATAATTTTAATCCGCAATTGGTTTTTGTTTTTGGATCCCGCAAGGTTTTGTCTGATATAGAGCTCATTAAAGAACTTCAAGTTCGATATCCACTTTCACAATTAATTGGATGTTCCACTTCGGGTGAAATAGTTGGAACCGAAGTAAACGATGATAGTTTGGCTGTAACGGCTGTTTTTTTTGAAAAGACAATGCTTCAGTTTTCTTTTCTCGAATTGGGAGATTCAATAGATAGTTTTAAAATTGCCAGTCAGCTAGTATCGCCCTTAATATCGAATTCACTTCGTCATCTTCTTGTGCTTTCGGATGGTTTAAATGTAAATGGATCAGAGCTCGTGAGGGGTTTCAGAGAAATGCTTCCTGATTCTGTTAGTTTAACCGGAGGATTAGCTGGAGATGGTTCCAATTTCGTAGAAACTTTCGTTATTGACCAACAAGGTATTCCTCGAACTAAATTAATTGCCGCAATCGGTTTTTATGGAAATTCAATTCAAGTTGGCTATGGTTCTTTTGGAGGATGGGATAGTTTCGGTATAGATCGAAAAATCACAAAGAGCAAAGAAAATGTACTTTTCGAAATTGATGGAGCTCCTGCCTTGGAACTGTATAAATCCTTCCTTGGCGATAAAGCATCCGAGCTTCCAGGATCAGGCTTGTTATTCCCATTAAGTTTACGAACCGAATACGATCAAATTCCGGTCGTTAGAACGATACTATCGATTAACGAAATGGAGCAAAGTATTACATTTGCCGGCGATATGACAGAAGGTGCTTATGTGAAATTCATGAAAGCCAACATCGATCGATTAATTAACGGGTCAATCAAAGCTGCACAAATAAGTATTGAGAATAATCATGACCTATCACCTGAGTTTGCTTTGTTAATTTCCTGTGTTGGAAGAAAATTGGTGCTTAAGCAATTGGTTGAAGAAGAAGTGGAGGCAGCGAGCCAAATCCTTGGAAAGGAAACCGTTATTACAGGGTTTTATTCGTATGGTGAAATTTCTCCTTTCTCCTCTGGAGCTCAGTGCGAATTACATAATCAAACAATGACCATTACTACATTTTCTGAACGCTGATTATGCATAATTTCCACAGATTACTTCAGCGTCAAATTAAAAAGAATGTTCCTCTTGAGATCGCTGAAATGCCTGAAATGAGGAGTTTTTTTGAGTCTGTTAATTTAGCATATCTCGACTTTGATCGCGATCACGATCAGATTGAACTCACCTTGGAAATAAGTTCCAATGAGCTTTTCAAATCCAATCAGATGCTAAATCAGTTAAATGAAGATTTGGAAGAAAAGGTTAAAACAAGAACCCTCGAATTAGAAGAAACACTCGAGGTGCTATTACACGAAAAGCAAGAACGCGAAAAACAAAAAGCTAAACAGGCGTATACCGATCATCTTTTGAGAGTTTCGAACGATGCAATTGGGGAAGTAATTACGCAATCAAATATCGATTTGGGTATTAAAAATGCGTTCGAATCAATTGCAAAAATTGGAGATATCGATTCAATTCATTTGTATTACGTAGGAGATTCTCATTTAAAACAGGCTGATTTTAAACTGCATTCATGTTGGTTAGAGAAACCTTCCAACCAACATCATTCTGCTCTGCAAATTCTTTTTCATTCTTTATTAAATGAAACAGATGGATTTTTTATTCATGATTTAAATTCGGGGAAATCGGTTTTAAGTTCGAAATATTTCGAGGAAAGAAAAAGTGCAGACGCTAATCTTATTGCTGAACTTAACAAACTCGACTTTCTTGCTTTACCCATTTTTATTGGGAAGAAATTAACAGCCGTATCTGTCTTTGTCAAAAAAAGAGAGCTTATTTGGGAGCCTGTTCATGAAACGATCTTACTTAATTTATCAAATTCTATTGGGAATTTAATCCATCAAAAAGAAACAGAGACTGACATTAATAACAGCAGACTTGGATTATTAGAAGCGCAGAAATTTTCTAAGATAGCAAGTTTCTCTATAGATTTTAAGCGAAAAATATGTTCGTTTACAGAACATGCTTCCATGCTTTTAAATGTAGATTCTACAGAACTTGTTTTTGATGATGGATTGGTTCATCGGTTGAGAAGGAATGTACATCCTGAAGATTTGACTTTAATCGATTTTTTTTGGCAACAAGCTATGATTGAACGAAAAGAAATTCGTCTCGATTTTAGAATTCTTCTTGAAGAAAATCAGATTCAATATTTGAACTGGAATATGCAACCTGAATTTAGCGAATCGGGTGAGTTGAATTATGTTCGAGGAACTCTTCAAGATATTACCGAAAGAAAATTACTTGAAGATAAAGCTTCTACCGCTAAGTTGATTATTGAGAATAGTCCTGCTGTTTTGTTTAGATGGAAAATTGCTGAACATTGGCCTGTTTTATATGTTTCAAGCAACATTAGTCACTTTGGTTATTCTGAAAATGATTTCATTTCGCAGCGCATTCAATATTCAGACATCATACATTTTGAAGATTTGAGAAGAGTGGCCGATGAGCAAGAGGAAATGAGACTGTCAGGAACATTAAATTACTCTCAAGAATATCGGATTATTACAGGTCATGGTGATACAAGATGGGTGGAAGATCAAACAGTGGTTGTATGCGATGATTTTGGAAATACCCTGTATCATCAAGGTATTATTTTAGATATAACGGAAGAGAAAATTGCCAAGTTTGCATTGCAAGAAAGCGAACAGCGGTTCCGATCTTTAGTGCAAAATTCGACTGATATAACAACCATTTTAGAGTTGGATGGAACAGTTCGTTATGTAAGTCCAATCTTTTATCGAATGTTCGGCTATTCACCCGGAGATATTCTGGGTGAAAATGTATTTGATTTTATCCATGACGATGATATTCAAGATGTGCAAGATGTCTTTATAGAACTCAAAAACACGAAGCAACAAACCAATCCAATTGAATTAAGATTAAGAAATAAACTGGGCGAATGGAAATATTTAGAATCCGTTGGAATCAATTTAACGGATCTTCCTGCAGTTTCTGGATTGGTCATAAATTCGCGAGATATTACCGAACGGATTGATAATGAGGTGCAATTAAAGGAGTATGCTACTTCCTTAGAGAAAATAAATAAGGAACTTGATCAATTCGCCTATATTGTTTCGCATGATTTAAAAGCACCGCTTCGCGCGATAAACAATCTGTCGACATGGATTGAAGAAGACATTCAGGAAAATATTCAAGCCGAAACCCAGAAGAATTTTTCGATGCTTCGTGGTAGGATCCAACGTATGGAGATGCTTATAAATGGAGTTTTGGAGTATTCAAGAGCAGGCCGACTGAAAACAGAATCTACCGCTATTGATATGAATCATTTCATTAAGGATGTGATTTTTAATTTAGCACCACCCGACAATTTCAAGATTAAAATCCAAAGTAAATTGCCTACTATAGAAGGAGAAAAAGTTGTTTTGGATCAGGTGTTTTCCAATTTAATAAGCAATGCTATAAAATACAACGATAACCCCAATCCGTCTATTCAGATTGGTTATGAAAATCAAGGAGGTTCGCATTCTTTTTTTGTTCAAGACAATGGACCCGGCATTGAAGAAGAGTTTCACGAAAAGATTTTTGGAATATTTCAAACCCTAAATGCGCGAGATTCAATCGAAAGTACGGGTGTAGGATTGTCGATCGTTAAGAAAATTATTGAGGAAAAATCTGGTCGTGTTTGGGTAGAAAGCCAGACAGGAAAAGGTTCGAAATTTATTTTTACTCTTCCTCAAACAGATTTGATAAATAATTGATTTTTTATGATTTCCATTCGTAAAAATTTCTCATTATTGACTATCAAAAAACACCTAATAAAATGATTGAAAAAACTGTTAATATTCTCCTTGTTGAAGACGATGAGGTAGATGTTATGAATGTAAAACGTGCTTTCCAAAAGAACAATCTTACCAATCCAATATTTCACGCAGGCAATGGACTCGAAGCATTGCAAATGCTAAGAGGTGAAACAGGCAAAGAGCAAATCCCAATGCCGCGAATTATCTTATTAGATTTAAACATGCCCCGGATGGGAGGAATTGAATTTCTCCACGAACTCCGTAAAGACGAGATTTTAAAAAATATTAGTGTTTTTGTAATGTCAACTTCCAATGAAGACAAAGACAAAGTCGATGCATATAATTTGAATGTTGCCGGCTATATTCTAAAGCCATTGTCGATGGAAAGTTTTGTAAGTGCAGTATCAATTCTAAAAAATTATTGGACTTTGTGTGAATATCCTCATTAGGATGCAACCAAAATTCTAAGTTGCCGTAAACGCAGTCAAAAATTAAAACAAAAAGCTGGTTCAATTAAATTGGAACAGTCTTATTTTTTAAAAAATGACTGAGTTAAACATTAAATTATTTCTGGTTGATGACGATGAAATTGATGCTATTTCGTTTGAACGCGCTCTTAAAAAATCAGGAATCAATTACAGCCTAAAGCATTGTAAAAATGCATCTGAGGCATTAGAAGAAATAGTAAAAGACGAGTATCATTGCATTTTCCTCGATTATCAGCTGCCCGGAGTTGATGGATTAGTGCTCTTAAAAAGAATGAAAGAATTAGGTGTTCATGCACCTATCGCAGTTTTAACATCGCAAGGAGATGAGAAAATTGCTGTAGAAATGATGAAGGCTGGTGCTTTTGACTATTTTCCAAAAGCAGAAGTGAATGCCGATAATATCACCAAAATTATACGTGCAGGAATTCGTCTAAATGAAGTTCAACTTCAGAAGGTTGAAGCAGAACGTGCACTCAAAGAGAATAACAATAAACTGAATACCATTCTTGAAAGCACACATGCGATGATATTTTCGGTCGATTATGACCTGAATTACACAGCTTTTAACACCACGTTTAAAAAATCGATTGCAAATTTATATGGGAATATTCCTGAATTAGGAAAACCCTTTTTAAATGATGTTTCTATTCAAAAGGATTTAATTGTTTTTCAAAATTGTTTGGCAAAATCACTGCAAGGTGAACATGTTAATTTAACCGAAGAGTTTGGAAATACGGAGCACTGCTCTAATTTTTACGATTTGAATTTCAATCCCATTGTGAATGAATTTGGGAAAGTTCGAGGTGTGGCAGTTTTTTGCCAGGACATTACAGAACGTAAGAAAATTGAGCGTGAAATTTTAGAAGCGAAGTTTGAGGCAGAACGAACGGCCAATGCGAAAAGTGAGTTTTTGAGTAACATGAGCCATGAAATCCGAACTCCAATGAACGCGATTATTGGATTGTCGGAATTACTCTTGAAAGAAACTTTGAGCGATAAACAACTTGAAAATCTAAAATCCATTAAATATTCTGCCGATAATCTTCTTGTTATTATCAACGATATTCTAGACTTCTCTAAAATAGAATCTGGTAAAATGGAATTTGAAGAAGTAAATTTTGACTTGGAAAATAAAATCCATGAGATTCGTAAAACCTTCATATTTAAAGCAGAAGAAAAAAATATAGGATTGAAATTCAGATTAAGCGATCGGGTGCCGAAGTTTTTAATTGGAGATCCATTTCGATTGAATCAAATTCTACTCAACCTATTAAGTAACGCTGTTAAATTCACCAAGGAAGGAACAGTTTCACTTTTTATTGATCTTATTGAAGAATCGAACGAATCCGTTAAACTGAAATTTGATGTTATAGATACTGGAATTGGTATTCCTAAAGATAAACTAGCCACAGTTTTTGAAAGTTATACGCAAGCATATACCGATATTACCCGACGTTTTGGTGGCACTGGATTAGGTTTGGCCATTACTCGTCAACTTGTTACTATGCAAAATGGCGAGATCTCTCTGGATTCTCAATTGGGAAAAGGAACAACCTTTACAATAATACTTGAATTTCTAAAAGGAGTCAAAATCGAACAAGCAAGTAAAGATGAAGTAATTGCCGAACTGCTTGAAAAGCGCGATTTTCATGGCGCACATGTTTTATTGGTTGAAGATAATATCATGAATCAATTTGTTGCCAATCAAGTGCTTGAATTGTGGAATGTCAAAGTTGACTTCGCAAATAATGGATTGGAAGCTGTCGATAAATTGAAAATAAATGATTATGCATTGGTATTAATGGATTTGCAGATGCCTGTGATGAGTGGATATGAAGCAACGAGTTTCATCAGAGACAAAACAAATCGTTTACGCAACCCCGAAATTCCAATTATCGCCTTAACTGCCGATGCCTTCCCTGAAACGAAAAAGAAAGTGATGGAATCAGGAATGAACGATTTCGTGACAAAACCTCTTGAACAAACAGATTTGTACAATAAAATTAAGCTACACATACTTAAAGGAGTGCTCAAATAAAACATTGGAATGAATACATTTACAAGCGCCAGAGTCTTTACTTTGGCGCTTTTGTTTTATGTGTATGCCAAATCAATCGATTAAGTTGAGGGTTATAAATTCCGATGATTGGGACTTGTTGCTTCGCATTGAGCAAAGTTCGGATTCTCGAAATTACACAACACTCGAAATGCCCTCGGAAGCAGAACTGAGGGATTACCTTGATTCAACACATGACTTTTTTACGCACAGTCAAATTCGATTTGTTATTGAATCAAATGGGGTAGGGGTTGGTTTTCTCGATTTCTCAGACGCATCCATTGATTTTAGATTCGCATCCATTGGAATTTACGTTTTGCCTGAATACCGAAAAAGGCATGTTGCTTTGGATGCAATTGGAATGTCCTTGACACTTGCAAAAAATTATGGAATCGAAAAACTTTTAGCTTTTGTCGAACCGCAAAACATGGCTAGTGTAAATTTGTTTCTACAAGCCGGCTTTCGTTATTCCGAATCAATCCATGCATATCATGTTTATTCTTTCAGTATAAATGAAGATATTTGATAACATAATTAAAGAACATCCTACAAAATAAGTTCGTTTTTGAAAACATTCCTCATTGTATTTACTGTTGTTGCTTTTGCATGTTTTTCGTTTTTCTGCAGTTCAGAGAAATCTAATTTGCCAAGCAATACCTTTCTTAATTTAAACGATACAGTAAATTATGTTGGGATGGAAACCTGTAAGCAATGCCATCCCGGAATACACAGCACATTTTCGGAAACTGGAATGGGGAAGTCTTTCGATAATGCATCGAAAAGTAAGAGCGCTGCTAATTTTAATCAAGTGCATCGTATATATGATAAAGCACTCGATTTTTGGTATACTCCATCTTGGGTAAATAATGAATTTTACATCACAGAGTATCGTTTAAATGGGAAAGATACAATTTATCAAAAGCGTCAAAAGATTGATTACATCATAGGGTCTGGACAACATACAAACTCTCACCTTTTTAAAATCAATGGCTTCACGTTTCAAGCTCCTCTAACATATTATACGCAAGAACAAAAATGGGATTTACCTCCGGGTTTTGAAAATGGACGAAGTGACCGTTTCGATCGAATTATTGGTTTGGAATGTATGAGTTGCCATAACGCTTACCCTGAAATGGTAAAAGGGTCTGAAAACAAATACCTGAACATACCAAAAGGCATCGATTGTGAACGTTGTCATGGTCCAGGCGAAATTCACGTAGCTCAAAAACAACAAGGTATTCTTGTCGATACATCCAAAGCAATCGATTATTCCATTGTAAACCCTGGGAAGCTTTCGGTCGATCTGCAATTCGATTTATGTCAACGTTGCCACTTGCAAGGAAATACAGTACTTAAAAATGGGAAGTCCTTTTTCGACTTTAAACCAGGCATGAAACTTTCGGATGTAATGCAAATTTATCTGCCAAGATATGAGGGAGATGAAAACTCTTTCATCATGGCTTCACATGCCGATCGCTTAAAACAAAGTGAATGTTTTAAGGTAATGTCCGATCGAGCAGGGAATGCTAATTCGCTTCGTCCATACAAGAACGCACTTACCTGTGTTACTTGCCACAATCCTCACATCAGTGTTAAAAATACCGACGAAAACGCATTTATCCAAAAGTGTAAATCCTGCCATAGTACTAATAAAAACAATGAATGCACAGAGAAAAAGGAAGTTCAGCTACTTAATAAAAACAACTGCATTTCATGTCACATGCCACTAAGTGGATCGAAGGATATTCCGCATGTTCGCATTCACGATCATTATATACGAAAGCGACCTGCACAATATGAGACTTCTGCTACGAAGATGTTTAAAGGATTAAGTTGTATCAACGATTCCAAGCCAGATAGCTTGAGTATTGCGCGAGCATATCTGCAGCAATATGAGAAATTCGAGTCCAATAATTCTTACTTACTTGATAGCGCTTCTTCCTATTTGAAATACAATAGTCATGCTTCAATGAAATCGAAATTTCATGAAATTATTTTGCTGCATTATCTGCAAGCTGATTATCCTTCAATCCTTAAGTTGGTAAATGCCATTGGATCTTCATTCATCGTTTCGGAAGTTTATGGGAAGCAAAGTTGGAGTAACCGTGAAGCATGGACAGCCTATCGCATTGGAGATGCATATTCCAATGCACAACAAATCGATAAAGCAATGTTATGTTATCAGGCAGCCTATTATCTAGCGCCACATTATTTTGAATTCGCAAATAAATTCGGAACATCAGCAATGCAGAATAATCATAAAGCACTAGCGAAATTGGTTTTTGAAAAGCTGGTAAAGGAATCTCCATTTTATGCGCCAGCTTGGTCCAATTTGGGATATATTTTTCTATTGGATGGTGATGTGAAACGTGCTGAGAATTTCTATCGTAAATCGCTTGCGCTCGATCCTGATTATCAACCTGCTTTGCTCAATTTAGTTGGGCTTCATTTATATCGCAATGAAGTAAATGATGCCCAAAACTTGCTTCAGGCGATTATTAAAAAACATCCATCAAATAGTCAAGCGCAAGAAATCTTGAAAACACTTAAATAATATTACTGTATTCATATCGGTAAACATTATTTTTGGCCACCCAATGACTACAAAACGTCCAACAAAATCAAAGAAACGCTCGGGGTCCAAAGAGAAACCCTACTCAATCAAACGGATCATTATCTCGTTTGCGATTCTTGTATTTGTATCGCTTTGTATCTCTTTTAGTTATTTCTATTCGCGCGTTTTTAGTCCTAATCTCATCATTGAAGGAAAATCGTCGGAGTACATTTACATTAAATCTTCGGATTCTTTCGAGGATGTTTTAAATCAACTTTCTAATCGCGGAATGCTGAAGAATCGAGAATCATTCATTTGGCTTTCTTCCTTTATGGATTATCAAAAGAAAGTAAAGCCAGGTCGATATAAAGTAAAAGATGGAATGACGAACCGGGAATTGGTTGCAATCCTGCGTTCGGGTAAACAAGAACCTGTTCGCATTACATTTCAGAATATTCGAACAAAACAAGCATTAGCTGGCAAAGTTGGACGAAACCTTGAAGCCGATTCAAGTTCAATTATGGAAATATTGAACGATAATAAAATTTTGGAACGCTACGGTTTAGATTCTCCCAAAGCATTATCGCTTTTTTTACCTGACACGTATGAGTTTTACTGGAATACAACTGCCTCAGAATTTGTCGATAAATTTGGAGTGTCCTATTTAGAATTTTGGAACGAGGATCGAAAGAAGCAAGCTGCAAGTATAGGATTGAGTCCGGGTGAAATTTCTATCATTGCATCCATCGTTGTTCAAGAATCGAACAAGTCGGACGAATGGCCAACTATCGCAGGTGTTTATCTCAATCGTTTGCGAACTGGTATGAAACTTCAAGCGGATCCTACTGTTAAATTTGCATTAAATGATTTCGATTTGAGGCGCATTCGAGGTAATCATTTGCAAGTGGAATCGCCTTATAACACTTATAAATATGTGGGTTTGCCTCCTGGTCCAATTTATATGGCTGGTAAAAGAAGCATTGATGCAGTTTTAAATTATCAATCACATAGTTATCTTTACTTTTGTGCCCGGTCCGATCGCTCCGGTTATCACGATTTTGCGGTTACATTCGAACAACATAAACAAAATGCTCGACGCTATCAGTCAAGTCTGAACGCCCGAGGAATATAAAAAACACTATGACAAAAATTAAATTTGGAACTGATGGTTGGAGAGCAATCATTGCTGATGAATTCACTGTTGATAATGTTGCTCGTGTATCGGAAGCAACTGCGAAATGGTTAAAGGAAAACTATGTTTCTCCTTCAGTTGTTCTTGGTCACGATTGCCGTTTTGCTGGTGAATTGTTTGCCGAAACAACCGCCAAAGTGATGATTGCAAACGGAGTGAAGGTCTATCTTTCGCATGGTTTTGTATCTACTCCGATGGTTTCGATGGGAGCAATTACCTACAAAACCGATTTAGGAATTGTGCTAACTGCTAGCCACAATCCGCCTTCATACAATGGTTATAAACTGAAAGGAAGTTATGGCGGACCATTACTGCCCGATAAAATTGATGAAATCGAATCCATCATTCCGGAATCTGCCAATTCAAATTGGAAGGATGTTTCTTTAGCAAAATCGGAGAAATCTGGAAATTTGGTTATCGTTGATTTAGAGGGTGATTATTGCACACGTGTGGAAGAAAATTTTGATTTAGATGCTATTCGAAACTCCAATTTAGAGTTCGCATACGATGCGATGTATGGCGCAGGTCAAAATGTGATTCGTCGTTTATTGCCCGAAACCACAATGCTTCATTGCGATCACAATCCATCTTTCGATGGTCAAGCTCCAGAGCCAATAGCCAAGAATTTGACAGAGTTTTCGGAGATGATTCGCATTGCGGGTAATATCGATTGCGGCTTAGCTACCGATGGTGATGCCGATCGTATTGGTTTATTCGATAATGAAGGGAATTTTGTCGATTCTCACCATATCATTTTATTACTCATCCATTATTTAAAGAAATACAAAGGTCTGGACGGAAAAGTTTGTACAGCATTTTCATCTACCGTTAAGGTGAAAAATATCTGCAACCATTACAATTTGGACTTAGATATTGTAAAAATCGGATTCAAGTATATTGCTGGAATCATGATCACAGATGATGTTTTATTGGGTGGTGAAGAATCGGGTGGAATCGCCATAAAAGGACATATTCCAGAACGAGATGGAATTTGGATGGGATTAGTTATTTGGGAATTTATGGCCAAGTCGGGCAAAACGCTCAATGAACTGATTGAAGAAGTGTATGAAATTACCGGAGCATTTAGCGTCGATCGTAACGATTTACTTTTACCCGAAGCTGAAAAGCAACGTGTTATTGCATCATGTAAAAATGGTGAGGTAAAATCGATTGGGAATCGTCCAGTGATTCGTTTGGAAGATATGGATGGATACAAATTCTTTGTTAGTGAAGATGAGTGGTTAATGGTTCGTCCTTCCGGAACAGAGCCACTTTTGCGTGTGTATGCAGAAGCGCATGATCATGCTGGGGTGATGAAACTTATTTCTGATGCTCGCGAACAGTTTGGAATATGATTTTTAGAACGTTGATTCCTGTAATTGGATTTTGCCTATTGATGGGAAATGCAATTGCACAAAATCAATCTGTTACAACCATCGAAGTTGAGGCAAATGGAATAATTACTTTTTCGCCTGATAGTTTTGTGTTAAATCTACGCTTAGACCGCGGTGCAGTCAATTTAACCAATTACGTTCAAAAGGAAATAGTTGCAGATGCAGTTATGGAAATGCCTGTCGAAATGGATGTGGTAGAATCGGACTATTCAACCCTTGCTCAGGATGATGTTCTTCCGCACATGGAAGTCGAAGATGTTAAATCTCCGGAGCGAATGCAAAAAGAAAGAGAGCGATTCCGCATAATTGAAGACTCATTGCAAGAAATAAAATCAAAGCGGATGGCTGAGTTTGAATCAAAACTAATTGCATTAGGTGTTCAAATTCCAAAAAAAGAAGACGCTTCAGATTATTCTCGCTATGGTTCTCGCATGTTAAGTTGGACGCAATGTTTTACATCTCAAAAATATAGGATGATAGATTCATTGAGTAAGCTCTATGGTCGGCCATTGAATTTGGAAATGGTCGATATTAAAATGAAAGATCATACTGTTTTGAAAGAGCGCGCTTATCGTCAGGCAATTGAAAATAGTAATATAGAAGCAGAATTCTTGGCAAAAGCGATGGGACGCAAAGTGGGAAAAATGACTAGCGTTAAAACCGAAGCTATAGATTTGATGGATATAGTTCCCTTGATGCTAAGAAAAGAAATACAACGCGAAGTGCGCAAAAGTGATCGTTTTTTGCAGCCTGCGCTTTATCAGCTAAGTCAGGAGTTAGGAAACAATTTCTTTGAGAAGGATCGTTCCAATGATAAAAACACCATTTTCTGGAGCTGGTCAGAAAAAATCAAAGTGACTTATTTATTGAATTGATTCTGAACTTTAATAGAATGATATACAATCCCGGTTCCCGAAAGAATCGGGATTTTTGTGATTAATCGATTCCCTCTATTCGATTTCAAAAAATACATTGAAGCTACAGAATAGTAAGAGATCTGTTCTTCATAAAATCAATTGGCCCATAGAGGGAAAAAGAAAAACCCCGTTGAATTAACAACAGGGTTTTATTATGATAGAAAGAATGTGATGGATTAAACCATCTTTTCTTTGATACGAGCTTTTTTACCTTTCAATTCGCGGATGTAGAAAATACGAGCGCGACGAACAACACCACGTTTGTTAACATCAATTTTGTCGATGAAAGGAGAGTTATCAGGAAAGATACGCTCAACACCTAAGCTGTTAGAAATTTTCCGAACGGTAAAAGTACTAGTAACACCAGCTCCTTTGCGTTGAATTACAACACCTTGGTACTGTTGAATACGTTCTTTTTCACCTTCTTTAATTTTATAATGTACGGTGATAGTATCTCCTGCTTTGAAAGAAGGAAGCTCGCGTTTTTCGATGAGCTGACTGGCAATTTGTGATAGGAAGTCCATTGTGATAAACCTATGGGGTTCTAAAAAGGAGTGCAATATTAGGGAAAAAATCTTTTGCCTACGCAATTATTTTAAAAAAAATTATTCATCAAGTAAATCTGGCCGTCTTTGCTGAGTTCTTTCAAGCGATTGTTCGAAGCGCCATTGGTCAACTGCGGGGGTATTTCCACTCAATAATATAGGTGGGACTTTCCATCCTCGAAATTCTGCAGGTCTGGTAAAAACGGGTGGAGCCAATAAATTATCTTGAAAAGAATCTGTAAGAGCTGATGTTTCATCATTCAGAACACCAGGAATCAATCGAATAATTGCATCTGACACAACCGCCGCTGCTAATTCTCCTCCCGATAATACATAATCACCAATCGATATTTCCCGCGTTACAAAATGTTCCCGAACGCGTTCGTCTATTCCTTTGTAATGCCCACAAATAATTGCAATTCGTTTCAATGTCGACATTTGATTGGCAATTTTCTGATTAAATCGCTCGCCATCTGGAGTCATATATAAGATTTCGTCAAAATCGCCTTGTGCCTGCAAATGTTCAATGCATCGAACAATGGGCTCAATCATCATCACCATTCCGGCGCCTCCTCCAAATGCGTAATCATCAACGCTTTTGTGTTTATCGAGCGAATATTCACGTAAATTATGTACATGAACTTGAACGATTTCTTTTTGCTGTGCACGCTTTAATATGGAATGCGCAAAAGGACTTTCGAGCAATTCGGGTAAAACGGTAATAATGTGAATTTCCATACCCCGCAAAAATAACGTAATTAACAAAGCGCTCTTTGGTACATTTGCATTTCTGATTTAATCGCATTCTTTTACATTTGTTTGAACACAATCATTCATACATGAATTCAAATCGTCCGCTTGTTAGCAAGGATTCAATCCTGGAAATATACCGTAAACCATTGTTAGAACTTGTTGTTGAAGCAGCAAATGTTCATCGTCAGCACCACGTTGGATCTGAGGTACAAGTAAGTTCGCTGATTTCAATTAAAACAGGTGGTTGCTCCGAAGATTGTGGGTATTGCCCGCAAGCAGCTCGTTATTCTACTGGAGTAGATGCTCATAAATTAATGAGTGTGGAGCAGGTTACTGAATATGCCAATCGTGCCAAAGAGGGCGGAGCATCGCGTGTTTGCATGGGTGCTGCTTGGAGGGAAGTGCGCGACAACCGCGATTTCGATAAAGTAATTGAAATGGTTCAGGCAGTGAATGAAATGGATTTGGAAGTGTGCTGCACCTTAGGAATGATCAATGAACATCAAGCTCAACGTCTTGCTGATGCTGGTTTGTATGCATATAATCATAATATCGATACATCCGAAGAAAATTACGGGAATATTATTTCAACCCGAAATTTCGAGGATCGTTTGAATACCATTAAGAATGTTCGTAAAGCCAATATTACTGTTTGTTCTGGAGGAATTATCGGAATGGGCGAATCTGAAGAAGACCGTTGCGGCATGTTGCATACGCTTGTAAACTTGCCAATTCATCCTGAGTCTGTTCCAATCAATGCACTTGTTGCGGTTGAAGGAACGCCGATGGAAGATCAACCGCCAGTTCCTATTTGGGATATGATACGCATGATTGCAACAACGCGTATTCTTATGCCAACAACTGCAGTTCGACTTTCTGCTGGGCGTCAGCAAATGTCTTTAGAAGGACAAGCAATGTGTTTTTTAGCAGGAGCAAATTCAATTTTTGCGGGAGATAAATTACTCACCACGCCAAATCCTGAGTTTGATACCGATATGGAGATGTTTAAGATTTTAGGATTGACTCCTAAAGCGGCATTCAAGGATCGAAAAAAAATGGTCTCAGCCCCAACAGTATAATGCGTTTTTCATCAGTTCATTTTGATTGATTTTTAAAATGAAGGACGCATCGATGCCCGAAAATTTAATAGCACGTCTAAGCAAACGGAATGATGCCGGGCTTCTTCGTGTTTTAAAAATAGGGGATGAGCTTATTGATTTTTGTTCGAACGATTATTTGGGTTTAGCGCGTCAACAAGAAATTTACGATGCGGTTCAACAAGAAATTGATCATTCAAGCATTCGTTTAAACGGCTCCACAGGGTCTCGATTAATTCGAGGTAATTCGCGTTTGGCTGAAGAGTTAGAAGTTTTCCTGGCTGATTTTCACCATGCTGATGCTGCTTTAATTTTCAATTCGGGTTACGATGCAAATCTTGGTTTCTTTTCGTCGGTTCCTCAACGAGGAGATACGATTCTATACGATCGTTTGATTCATGCTTCTATTCATGATGGAATTCGTCTGTCACATGCAAAGGCATTTGCTTTTAATCACAACGACATTGAAGATGCTAAACGATTATTGAAACAATCAAGCGGACAGGTTTACATTGTTGTAGAAAGTTTGTATTCGATGGATGGCGACATCGCTCCATTAAATGATTTTGCACAACTCTGCGCTCATACGGGTGCGCTTATGGTCGTTGATGAAGCTCATTCCAATGGAATTTATGGTCCAAAAGGCTGCGGACTTGTTCACGAAGAACACATTCTTGAACATTGTATTGCTCGTATTTACACCTTCGGAAAATCGATTGGTGCGCATGGAGCTGTGGTAGTTGGGTCAAATATGCTGCGTTCATACTTAATCAATTTCGCTCGCTCGTTTATTTATTCAACCGCGCTTCCAACAAACGAAATCCTGACTATTAAACACGCTTATAAGTTTGCTGCTTCAAATCCGGAGGCGAAGCAACTATTGTTCAATAACATTCACTATTTCACAGAACTTGCTTCTGCAACCCCAGAACTTAAATTCCTTCCAGCTTCGGGTCCTATTCAGGGATTGCTATTTGAGGGAAATGAACGAGTGAAAAAAGCGGCCGAATTTATTCAACAAGCCGGTTTTGATATTCGAGCCATACTTTCTCCAACAGTACCAGAAGGTACAGAGCGTTTGAGGATTTGTTTGCACAGCTTTAATTCACCCGAAGAAATCAAAAATCTATTCCATCATTTGACTCTTTTCAGTAAAGTGTAAAAAATATTTGCATAATCGTTTGGAGATTACGAAAAACTCCCTACTTTTGCATTCCCAAATTTTAAGTCATGGTAAGAACGTATCAGCCCTCACTTCGCAAAAGAAGAAACAAACATGGATTTCGCGAACGCATGTCGTCTGCAAATGGTCGTCGTGTATTGGCTGCTCGTCGTGCTCGTGGCCGTAAGCGTTTGACAGTGTCAAGCGAAAAATTACATAAACGCTAATCTTCTGTTTATTACGATATTGAAAGCGACCTTGTGTCGCTTTTTTTATTTGTTCCAGTAGGAAGAAAGATGTTTAATTGATTTATTGCTGAGTAGGTTGTGACCTAAATCGAGTTCAATCAATTGCAAATCAGGAAATCGCTTTCGAGCATGTTTTCTAGTAATGGCATGTTTGATAACAGCATCTCTTAATCCAAGAATACACATCACGTGTTTGCTATTGCCTTTCAATTGCTTGCTTAACCTATTATTAGAAGGTATAGCATTTCGATATGCCATCCAGGTATCAAACAGTTGTTGTCTTTTTGAAGCATCCAAAATTTCAGTCCGATAAAAATCGGCCACTTTCGTTTTGATGACCTTCAGTTTCTCACCCATCATAATAAGTGAAAAAGCTATTTGCGGCGAGTTAATGAATCCTTTAAATATCCATTGACCCAAAAGCGTGCGAGTCAAAAATAAATAGGTTTTTGGAACGGGAAGTCCATCGGGTGCAAACAGAATCAATTCGGAAATTCGATTGGGAAACCACTCCAACATGCTCATCGCAATTCGTCCACCGATGGAATATCCAATCAAGCCAATGGTTTTTTGTCCAATTGCTTCTAACAAAGCGCTGAGCCAGATATCGGCATACTCGCGGTTAAACAAAAACCCTTTTGGGAATTCCGTGTGTTTTCCATGGTACGCTAAATCGATAGAGAGAATGCTGTATGTATCGGAACTAATTTCGGAGAAATGTTTAAACGCTTGTGCGTCCTGTCCATATCCATGAAATGCAATTAAATATTGAGGACCTTGCCCAAATTGTGATACATTCCAATGAATATCGCCAGCCTGAAATTCCATGTTTTGAGTTAAATTGTTATGCATCGATTTCCAATTCAAAAGTAAACAACCAAACTTCATTGCACGAATTAATATCTTTGACCCATGGAAGTTTTACTTTCTTTTCTTTACCTCCTTGTTGCACTTCTGATTGTTTGGAAAAGTAGCGCCTTTTTTCTTCCCGGATTACCTCGTTTTGCCCCGGTAGTTCTTTTAATAGCGAAGGTTTTATGCGGACTTGCACTCGCATGGATTTACAACGATTATTATAAAGATCGCTCTACTGCCGATATGTTCAAGTTGTTCGACGATTCGCGCTTTATGCATGAGGCATTGTATGAAAAACCAAGCGATTTCTTTCGAATGATTTTCGGTTTAGATAAAAATGCTCCGTATTTCGATCACTATTATTTCAAGATGAGCAACTGGTATCGTCCATACGATGTTGAAAATGGAGTGTATAACGATACACGAACGCTCATTCGATTAAATGCAATTGTTCGGGTTTTTTCATTGGGTGTATATGCTGTTCATATCCTTGTTTGGTGCCTTTTTTCGCTTTTGGGATTGTCGTTGATCTACAAAACATTTTACCGTTTTCTAAACGATCGTCCTTATTTACTTGCCTTTGCGGTTTTTTTAATGCCATCAGTTTTGTGTTGGGGCTCGGGTGTTTTAAAAGAAGGGGTCGTATTTCTTCTGATGGGAATTTTTATTTCAGCGTGTTTTCGATGGGTTTTGGTGGGTTTTCGTTGGAAATATCCTATCATGATTATTCTTGCAATTCTTGGATTTTACCTACTCAAGATTTATATTCTCATTGCCTTAATTCCAGGCACTCTTGCATTATTAATTAACAAGATGTTTGAATTTAAGCGGGTGAGATTCGTTTTCTTGTGCAGCCTTTTGGTTATTGGAATTGTAGGTGCGAATATTCAATACGTTATTCCTTCGATTAATTTCCTCGAAGTAATTTCAAGCAAGCAGCAAGCAATTATTCGCTTGGCATATTATACCGATGCAGGAAGTGTTTTGCACATGAATCCATTAGATCCCAATATTTTTAGTTTCATCAGGAACCTTCCGGAAGCATTATTTAACGCAGCATTCAGACCAAGTATCATTGATGCTCACAATGCACTTCAGTGGTTTGCTGCATTCGAAAATGCATTTATTTTACTTTGCTTTATCTTAGCCATTGGACTTTATGTTCCTCAGCAAGACCCAATAAAACGCGCTGCTGGTTGGTTTTGTATCAGTTTCGTTTTAGTGCTTTTTTCAATCATGGGTTTAAGCACGCCCATTCTTGGAACGCTTGTCCGATTTAGAATGCCAGCCATTCCATTTTTATTTATTGCCTTTTATTTGTTTGCTGATTTGAATCGACTCGTCGCACTTAAAAACCAACTTCTCAATCATGAAGAATGAAACAATATTAATATCAGGAGCTACTTCCGGAATTGGAAAAGCCACGGCTGAATTACTTGCAAGAACCGGGCGTTCTCTAATTCTAACAGGTAGACGTACCGAACGATTGGAAATCTTGAAATCGGAACTTGAGGCAAAAGGAGCAGAAATATTTATTGCTTCGTTCGATATTCGAAATCGCAAAGAGACGGAAGAGTTTGTCGATTCCATTCCTGCCGCATTCCGTAATATTCGCGTCCTGATAAACAATGCGGGTTTGGCTGCAGGACTCGGTGCCGTTCAAGATGGAGATCCCGACGATTGGGATCAGATGATTGACACCAATGTGAAGGGCTTGCTATACTTGAGTCGTGCAGTAATTCCATTATTGGAAAAAGTCGAAGGAGCTCAAATTGTGAATGTATCCTCAATCGCAGGTAGGGAAGTTTACCCAAACGGAAATGTTTACTGTGCCAGTAAATTTGCTGTTGAAGCTCTTACGAAAGGCATGCGAATCGATTTGCTTCCGAAGGGAATTCGCGTTAGCTCGATTTCTCCGGGTATGGTAGAAACTGAATTTTCTTTGGTGCGATTTAAAGGTGATGCCGAGCGTGCAGCAAATGTATACAAAGGCCTTCAACCCTTACTTCCAGAAGATATTGCAGAGTCGATACGTTACATTATTGAATCGCCTTTTCGAATTTCCATTGCCGATATGCTCATCTTTCCTAGTGTTCAAGCATCGTCTCGTGATGTGTTGCGGGAAGGAGTTTGAATAGCCTGAACTCGGGGATTCATCACTCGAAACCAAAGCGAAGGAATTAAAGAAAGTAGCATCATGGCAGGATATCCTGATGGAAGTTGTGGACTTTCTTCAAAATGACGAAGTACTTGATACTTACGAGATGCTTTGTAATGATGGTCTGAGTGTCGGGTAAGTTCGAACAAGAAAATCCGCCCAAAAATATGGTCAGAATTCCATGAATGCCAGGGCTGAACTTTTTCATAAACTCCAGATTTTATTTCTTTTCGGAGCAATCCATAATGCTCGATGTAATTAATTATCTCCAATAGAATGATTCCAACAAAGGCAGATGCAATAAACAGAAGTGTTGCTTTAATTCCGAAAAGGATGGATATGAGAACCATCAACAGGATTTGTGCAATCTGAAAAAGTAGCATGGTGTTTCGTAAACTAAAAAAGGAAATATGCTGTTTTTTGAGAATTCCTGTTTGAATGTGCCAAGCCGAAACATATCCTCCAACAATTGATCTCAATAAAAATACATATACATGCTCATTGAGGCGAGCAGTTGCCGGGTCTTTGGGTGTTGCAACATACCGATGATGGCCATGATTATGCTCAACATAAAAGTGCAGATACAAGGAACTTAACAAGAGCATCTGCGAGAAAAATTGTTCCAACTTATTGCTGCGATGACCTAATTCATGCGCCACATTTATTCCCAAAACCCCTGAACAAACTCCAACAGCAGATGTCATTCCGATAAGTTGCAAAACCGAATAACTATTTTGGCCAACAAGCATCAGAAAATAAACAACAATTCCCCATTGTATAGGAACACTCAACCAAAGTAAATAATCGTATCGCGATTTTTTGGATGCATTAGATTCTTCCATTACACTTAAATTTTTGTCAGTAAATGGAATGAAATGTTCGAAAAGCGGGATGAGTAAGAAGGCGTAAATTGCTGTTCCAAAGGCAAAATAATGCGGAAATGTGAGTGCGAAATAGCTCACAATAGCAATGGAATAACCCGATAAATAACGTAAATCATTTAGCCAATTCTTCATCCCGAAATTTACAAAGAATTCGATTTAAAAATATGAGTTCTCTGCTTTTCACTTATTTTAGCCGCATCTAGTTTCTGTCATCTGAAATAATTTACAATGCTCAATCGTCTTTTCGTAATAATCATCCCCACATTCATAGTATTAAGTGTATTAATTTCTGGTATAATTCTATTAGAACCAACCTTCGAAAAACACCAATATTTACCTACTTCTGGCGGAACTCTAGCTCTTGGAAAAGAAGAAGATGAATCGGAAGAGCAACAACGTCGTCTAACATGGATTGAACAAATTCACAAAGCCGCACCGGGAACCGATTGGCGCGAAATGGATCGGAAAACACGTTGGAAGAAATACCAAAGTTCTAAATCTTTGGGCAAATCGGGAGGGGCTGTTAGCATTGCGGGTGGATTGTTAGAGGGAGTTTGGACAGAAAAGGGGAGTGGGAATTTAGCTGGTCGAACGCACACTGCCGATTATGATACAAGCAACGGAAAAATATATCTGGGTTCGGATGGTGGAAATATTTGGCGAGGTTCTATCAATGGTAGTAATTGGGAAGTCCTTAACGATCAACTTAAATTTGAATCCATCGAATTGGTTCGGGTTATTCATCGTAATGATAGTAAGCGAATCTTAGTTGGTACAAGCGATCGTTTCATCTATTATTCGGACGATGAAGGCGAAACTTGGCTAAGTTCAACTGGGCTTCCTCTAATGACTTCCGGCTACGAACACATCGAACGTGTGCAGGTTTGTGACGATTCTTTGGCAACCGTCTTGGTTTTACTTCGAGGGCATTCAACGGGAATTCCTTCAAGTGTTCAGTTGTATAAATCGATAGACCGCGGAGCTACATTTTCGCTTTTCTATGTGGTTCCCAATGTTGGAAACGGCGATTTGAATCAGTTTGATATTTGGGCGCCCGAATACGGAAATACAGCGCCGTATTTGGTTCATAACGACCAAGCATACCGAATTGGATTGAACGATTCAACATTAACAAACGTTGGTGAATTGCCTGGAATTCCTCAAGGATACACCATGCTTACAGGATATCTCGCTCCCAATGGAAATGTGTCATTGTATGCCTATGTCGATCAAAAGATATTTCGTTCGGTAAATCAAGGTGCCGATTGGACTTTAATGACCGAGCTTGGGAAATCTCCTTTTTTCAAAACCAGTTTCAATGCCTCAGTGAATACACCCGATTTACTTTATTTTGGTGATATTGAATGTTATCGGAGTGTGAACGGCGGATCTACTTGGACTAAAATCAATGATTGGCCCGATTACTATCAGAATATGACATCCAAACTGCATGCTGATAATCCGGGTGTGAACTGCTTAAGAAAGGCGGATGGCTCTGAATTCCAATTGATAAACACCGATGGAGGAACTTATATTTCAACGAATAATCTCCAGCAGGTAACCAATATTTCGATGAATGGTTTGAACATCAGTCAGTATTACTCCTCACTTACAGCTCGTTACGACACCAATTTGGTATTTTTAGGTGCTCAAGATCAAGGATTTCAACGTGCCGAAACAGATAATGGAGGATTGCTCATGCCCGAGCAAGTAGTGAGTGGCGATTACGGCCACATCGTTACGGGGAATGAAGGGTTTAGCATTTTCATGGTGTATCCAGGTTTCGCCATATTTTATCCCGATGCTACAACCACATCCGATTTCACTTGGGATTTTGATGGCAGTAATACCTTTTGGATTCCACCCTTGTTGGCTGATCCCGATTACGATGATATTGCTTACATGGCCAATGGCAACAAGATAACTAAGCTACAACCCAACGGAAGTACCTTGGTTGCAACTAATCTAACACAATCATTTTCAGGAGGTATTTCTGCAATTGCCGTTTCTCCTTTAAACCACAGTTATTGGTATGTGTATACTGATAGTGGGCGTTTTTATCGCTCGATAGATCGAGGGCTAACATGGGCTTCAATTTCCATAGCAAGTCCGCCTTCGGGGAATTATTTATATGGAGCTTGCATCTATCCTTCAAAGAAAAATTTGGGTGAAGTATATATATGTGGAAGTGGTTATTCAAATCCACCGGTGTATTTTTCAACTGACAACGGAGTTTCATTTTCAGCAACAAGTACTGGACTTCCATCCACCTTGGTTTATAAAATGGATGGAACACCTGGCGATGAATTTATCTTTGCTGCCACTGAAGTTGGTCCCTATGTTTATGTGAAATCTGAAAATGCTTGGTTCGATTTAGGTGAAGGCATTGCTCCCAATCAGAATTATTGGTCATTGGATTATATTGAATCGATGAAAACCGCGCGCTTTGTAACGTATGGAAGAGGCGCCTGGGATTTTAGAGTGCAAACGCCACTTTCAACACCTAAAGTTAATTCAAGTCCAATTCGTGTATTCCCAAATCCGGCAAATGATGTGGTTTCAATCCAAACTGAATCATTTAAAACAGATGCTAATTATGCCTTGTATGATATTGCAGGGAAATTAATTAATTCGGGCATTTTGCAACAAGGAACAACGCAAATCCCCGTTCGTGATGTGAATGCGGGTGTCTATTTTATTGTACTACAAGACGGTTCAAAAAAGAAGGTAGAAAAGCTAATAATCAGCCATTAGATTTCATCCACACATTCAAACGAACCACCAATATTAGTGGCATCAACTTGTGCATTTGTTTTTATTTGATCAATATCGGAAGCACTTCCACACGTTTTTATGGGTTCCTGAATGGTGTTTCCATTCGAATCTTTCACTTCACAGCTGGTGCATCTTTTACAAGAATTAAAACCAACCACCCAAAACAAGATGATTAAAATATAAAGTGGTTTTTTAATTAAATTTTTCATTAGTCCCTTGGGCAATCTAACGTTAATGAATCAGGCAGGTTTGCACGGTAATTTAATTCAATTGCATCCAACGATGCTTTTTTTCCGCACGATTCGGTATACGTATCGACCATTTGTCCCGAGTTTTTGTCCTTGGAAGTGCAATTCATGCATTTTTTGCAGGATTGAAAAGAAATAAATAATGCTGTTAGAAGCAGAAAATAACAAGGTATTATTACTTTTTTCATTTTCAAATGTTCATTCAGATATTGGGTTCAAATATATACATTGAATTTCGATATGATAAAAATTGGATAAAATCAGTTGGCTAGCTTTCAGAAATTTACTTCAAATAATTAAGTTTAATTTTTTTATTTGTTTTATAATTAGGTTTTTAATGGAATGGATTCTTCCCGAAACATTTTTTAAATTTTATCAAATCTCTTGTAATTTCTTTATTCAATTAAAATATCTTTGGTGCCCAAACCAAAAATACAAAAAAAACTATGAAAAAAGTATTGCTAGCAGTTGCGGTAGTTGCGTTCTTCGCTTCTTGCAAAAAAGATTACACTTGTACTTGTACTGGAGCTGGATTATCTGCAACAGTAGAATATACTGGTCTTAACAAAAGTGATGCTGACGCTGCAAAGACAGGATGTACGTCTGTGGCAAGCTGCACTTGGGCTGAAAAGTAATTCTTTAGAACATGAACTTCAAAGCTGGCCATCTTTGGCCAGCTTTTTTTATTTAATGTAAAAAGCAATTAATTATTTCTATTTATTTTATATTTGCAGAATAAACTAAAAACAAAAAACTATGAAAAAAGTATTGCTAGCCGTTGCCGTAGTTGCGTTCTTCGCATCTTGTTCTAAAGATTATACATGTACTGAAACAAACTCAGACGGTTCTAAAGATGTTACAACTTACAAATCTCTTTCAAGAGCCAATGCAAATTTAAAAAAAGCTGAATGTGAACAAACCTATACTTCAGGCAATTACACTAGTGTAGGTGGAGTTTGGGAAAAGAAATAAATTTATCATCCTTCATTAAATCTAGTCAAATTTTGGCAAGTTTTTTTCTTCCAAATAGCGATTAAATATTTTTTAATTTTTATATTTTCCCAATAAACCATAAATTAACTTCAATGAAAAAAGTATTATTAGCAGTTGCGGTAGTTGCGTTCTTCGCATCTTGCTCTAAAGATTACACTTGTACTCGTTCTTCAGGATCAGTTACAACTTACAAATCTCTTTCTAGAGGCAATGCAAATTTGAAAAAAGCAGAATGTGAATCAACTTATACTTCGGGAGGTCTTACACAAGCCGGAGGAGTTTGGGATAAAAAATAAATTCATCAACACTATTCAAAGCTGGCCAATTTTGGCCAGCTTTTTTTATTTCATGTAAACAGTGATTAATTATTCTAAGTTTTTATATTTGCCGCACAAACCTTAAATATAAAACAATGAAAAAAGTATTATTAGCAGTTGCGGTAGTTGCGTTCTTCGCTTCTTGCAAAAAAGATTACACTTGTACTTGTACCGTAGCTGGAGTTTCTGTTACGGCGGACTCTCCGGGTCTTAGCAAAAGTGAGGCAAAAACAGCAGAAACAGCTTGTACAACAGGTGGTTTGTGCACTTGGGCTGAAAAGTGATTTTCCCATTTATTTTAAAAAGCTGGCCAATTTTGGTCAGCTTTTTTTTTACATAGTTTTCAATGAATATAATACTACGGATTCTTTTAGGTCTTTTTCTTTTTCTAGTTGGATTGTATTCAACTTTGCAATCTGAGTTTCTAGAATATATTTTTGTTGATGCTGCTTGGAGTACTTGGTTTTTTAGTCCATACATAAGTCGTTCTTTTACGGGTTCTGCCATGGCACTTGGTTTTTTGGTGCTTTTCGGAGTGGGCAATCGAAAAGTGGTTTATAGATCGGCACTGTTGCTTTCCATTGGATTTTTATTATTGACTATTTTAGAACCAACATGGCTGGGTTTAACCCGTTGTTATGGTTGCTTGGCTGAACTTTATAAAGTATCACGTTACCAAGGTATTTTACTGTGGAGCATCGCCTCCATTTTTGCATTCATTTTATTGAATAGAGGAACAACGCCTAAAGGCTGGCAATTGCCGAAATGGTCAGCTTTTGTTTTTCTTCTTCTCACTCTTCCCATTCCCTATATTTTAAATTATCCAGCACATTGGGCTATTTACGGTGAGCAAGCCGAAATACCCATGCACCGCGATTTGCAATTAGCGCGTTTAGATACTGTGAAAATTACTCCTGCATTAGGACGAATTCCTAAGAATTTATCTCAAGGAAAAAAAATACTCTGTGTAGCTAGTTTATCATGTCCTTTTTGCAACAGAATGGCCTATAAATTACATGTCATAAAAAAATACAATCCTGATTTCCCTGTTTTCGTTCTACTTACTGGCGAGATAGAAGGATTGCCTTCATTTTTAAAACGTAATCGATTTAACAATGTGCCCTTTTATTTTATGAATAATAATTTGATTCATGAATTTACGGAAGGAAGTGTGCCTAGAATTTACTTTCTAGAAAACGGAATTGCAACCAAAGAAATTAACTATTGGGCACTAAATCCCGGAAGTATTTAACACGACGTTCTATTTCTCGAGTGTATTCGGTACATTTGGTTTTTTCACCGAATAACCATGGAAATAAAACGTATAATCGATCTGCTTCCCAATTACAAAGCATCGTTCAATCGCCCAGATGTTCTCGTTTCTAAAGTACAAGGAAACTGGAATTCCATTGGAATTGATGATTTTATTGCAAACGTAGATGCATTAAGTTTTGGGTTGATGCAAGCTGGTATATTACCAAACGATAAAGTCGCAATCATTTCTAGCAATTGCCCAGAATGGAATTTCGCTGATTTCGCAATTGCTCAAATTGGTGCTGTAAGTGTTCCCATTTATCCAACCATGAGTGCGGCCGATACGGAGTTTATTCTCAAGGATTCGGATGTGAAAATAGCGTTTGTTAAAGATGCAGAATTGTATAATAAAGTGGAGTCTATCAAAGATAAACTGCCTTTTTTACAATCCACTTTCACGTTCCAAAAAGAGGCTGCATTACCGCATTGGGCTGATATGTGTGAAGTTGGGAAATCAAATCCTCAAGAAGACTTGCTTAATCAATACAAAGCGAATGTGCTTCCTGAACAAATGCTCACATTAATTTATACTTCAGGAACTACCGGAACGCCTAAGGGTGTTATGCTCTCGCACAATAATTTAATTACGAATGTTATTGCTGCAGGTGAAGTTTGTCCAGTAAATAGCACGCATAAAGTGCTAAGTTTCTTGCCTCTTTCGCATATTTTTGAACGGATGCTCACCTACTTATATATGTACGTTGGTGCAGGAATTTACTATGCCGAGAGTTTAGAAACTATTGGAGATAATCTCAAAGAAGTTCAGCCATTTGCATTTTCAACAGTTCCTCGTTTGTTGGAAAAAGTGTATGATAAAATTGTCGCAAAAGGTCACGAGTTAACTGGGGTGAAACGGACTTTGTTTTTCTGGGCACTTGATCTTGGTCACAAATACGAACTCGACGGCACAAACGGATGGTGGTATGAGTTTCAACTTAAACTAGCAAACAAGATAATATTCAGTAAATGGCGAGAAGCTTTAGGGAATCATATAGGTGTAATTGTTTCTGGATCGGCAGCTTTGCAACCGCGTTTGGCTAGAGTCTTTACGGCTGCTCAAATTAATGTGTTGGAGGGTTATGGTTTAACTGAAACATCACCCGTAATTACAGTCAATCGTTTGGATAAAGGAATGCGTGCATTTGGATCTGTTGGTCCCGCAATTCGTGATGTTGAGGTTAAGATTGCTGCCGATGGCGAAGTTTTATGTAAAGGTCCGAATGTGATGATGGGATATTACAAACGCCAAGATTTAACCGACGAAGTTTTAAAAGATGGTTGGTTACACACAGGCGATATAGGAGAATTTTCGAAGGGCTTATTGCGTATTACCGATCGTAAGAAAGAGATTTTTAAAACATCGGGAGGCAAGTACATTGCACCACAGCCTATGGAAAACAAATTCAAAGAATCCATTTTCATAGAGCAAATTATGGTGGTTGGTGCCGATCGAAAACATCCATCCGCACTCATTGTTCCCAATTTTGTGCATCTGCGCGAATGGGCAAAAACGAATGGAATTGAAGCTGCAAGCAATCTAGATTTATGCAATAATCTTCAGGTTATCGCACAATTTCAGAGGGAAGTAGATCTGTATAATTCAGGTTTTGGAAACTACGAAATGATCAAGAAGTTCAAGTTGCTTCCTACTGAATGGTCAACGATCTCGGGTGAATTGACTCCAAAGTTATCGTTGAAAAGACGCGTTCTATTGGAACAATATGCTCAAGTAGTTGAAGATTTTTATCAATGATGCTGCTTATCGGCGATGCGCTTCAAATTAATTTCTCGAGCGGGAGCAATAATCAATGGTACTTTTTCAATGTGAACTGAAGAAGTATCTAAACCAAATGCATTCTCTTCGGATAAACTAATGTGCTTCAACATGAAGTAGATATCGAGAATGATCTTCTCGTAAAAAGGAAGCTCGTTTTCGTTCGATAAAAATTTCTCCAATACAATGAAACGGAAATCGCCAATTACTTGGTTACGGTTGAGTGATTCGTAGCGCGAAACAATATCCACTTCTTTACTCTTCACCAAATCCTGAACTACCTTACGAAACATGAGGTTGATACGAGGAGCAACACGGAATCCTAAGTAAAAATCAACACGGATAACCGAATCGTTTATGATTTCATTTACACGATAATCCATTCGGTAAGGTTCATCTACAACATCCACATGCAGAAACCAATAAATGTCTGCACGTTTGGGTTGTTTCTGAAGGATAGAATAAATGATTTTGGATTCTACCTGATTTTCGTAATTCGCACTGGTCAGGAAAACTAGATGTGTAGCGTATTTAGGAACACTTAAGTCTTGTTTCAATTCACACAATAAATCGAGGTAATCGTTGAGGTGCACAAATTCCACATAACTATTCCGAATTTTTCGTGCATCGTACCAAGCCCACATAATGAGTGCAATGATCGTTGCAATAACCAATGAAATCCAACCACCTTCGGGGATTTTCTTGACGTTTGTGACTAAAAATGCCAATTCTACACAGAGGTAAACGGCAATGAAAATATTAATATATATTTTATTATACCGTTTCATTCCCATGTAATAAACCAATAATGTGGAAGTCATGAGCATTCCAACAATGATTGTCATTCCATAAGCCGCCTCCATTTTGCTGGACTCTTCAAAATACAATACGATTCCAGCGCAGCCAATAAATAAAAGCCAGTTTATAGACGGTATATACAATTGTCCCTTCAAGTCGGTTGGATAGTTAATTCGCACTTTTGGCCAAAGATTTAATCGAATGGCTTCATTTATCAATGTAAAAGATCCTGAAATCAAAGCCTGACTTGCAACAACTGTTGCGATAGTTGAAATGATAAATCCGGTGATAAAAAACCATTCAGGCATGATTTCATAAAATGGATTTCTACCGTTGAGCGTTTCGCCTTCAAATTTTAGGAGCCAAGCCGCTTGACCCAAATAATTTAGTAAAAGAGCCATTTTTACAAAGATCCATGTAACCCGAATATTCTTTTTTCCGCAATGTCCAAGATCAGAATACAAGGCTTCGGCTCCAGTTGTACATAAGAAAACCGCTCCAAGAATCCAAAATCCTTCGGGGTAATGGACTAAAAGTTTGTATGCATAAAAAGGATTTAATGCTTCAAGAACTGATAGGTTTTGAAAGATTTGCGAAAGCCCTAATAACGTCAGCATCATAAACCAACAGAGCATAACAGGGCCAAAAAACTTCCCAATAGATTTTGTGCCGAACTGTTGAATAGCAAATAAAAAAAACAAAATCCCAATGATAATAGGCAAGGTATTGATGAACGGATATTTTTCTTTTAATCCTTCAATAGCTGAAGAAACTGAAATTGCAGGAGTAATAATTCCGTCCCCTAAAAGCGCCGCACCACCAATTATTGCAGGGAAAAGTAACCACTTCACTTTGGTTCTTTTTACCAATGCAAACAAGGCGAAAATTCCACCCTCGCCTTTATTATCAGCGCGCAAGGTTAATAATATATATTTAATGGTAGTTTGAAGAGTAAGCGTCCAAATAATACAAGAGACCCCGCCTAAAATTAAATCGCGGCTAATTGCTCGAGTATGAACAATCGCCTTCATCACATACAAAGGTGAGGTGCCAATATCGCCATAGATGATACCAAGTGTGATGACTAAACCAGCGAGACTGATTTTATTAATTTGAGAATGATGACCGTTGTCGCCCATTTTATTAATGAAAAAATTGATCGTTGAATTCTTAGTAAATGGTATATGTTGCTGGAAATTAATTTGATAACATATTGTTTAGTCAAACGATCTCTAAGAAAAACTTTGCAAAATTAATACAATGCTTGTCATGGCATTAAATTCTTAACGAATTGTATGTGCATAACATAAACTTAACATTGAAGAAAATTTACAGAATTTTAAAAAGCACATATATTTCATAAAATATTGTAATACAGTAATATAAAATAAAATAAGTGCATTATACAATAATCAATGTTAATTTAATGTTATCTAAATGTAAATAATAGGTATATTTGTTTGTTGATTTTAACATAACCCCTAAAAATTATAAAGATGAAAATTGTGCAATTAATCATGTTAGTGATGATTTCAATTTCTGCTAACGGACAAAACAGGGAGTTGTCGACGTTTTTTGATAACGGAGATATCAAGAGCCGTTATGAGTATACATCTACTCAAACGTACTCATTTTCAAACTACTATCAATCTGGGAAGCTCATGGAAACAGGAAGTTTCTTGGATGGAAAATTAGATGGAACCTGGTTTACGTTTAATGAAGCGGGTTTTAAAACCGCAGAAGCATTTTACAAACAAGGTGAGAAAATAGGCGAGTGGAAAATTTTCGATGAACTCGGAGCTCTTCGTTATAAGATCACTTACGATTCTAAAAAGATTGTTAAAGCAAGTAATTTTGACTCCCAAGGACATGAAATTGCTGAAATGCAATCAAAATGAATTTGTAATCTTTTTGAAATTTAAACGCCTCTGAAAATCAGGGGCGTTTTCGTTTCTGATAGGCGCTGTCAAATCGTGTGATTTTCTAACTTTGATGCCAAATATATCGGAAAATGAAAATGCATAATTTCAGTGCCGGTCCTGGCATTCTTCCCAAGGAAGTTCTTCAACAAGCATCAGCAGCATGTTTGGATTTTAATAACTCAGGATTATCATTGCTCGAAGTCTCACATCGGGGAAAAGACGTCATTGCTGTTTTCGATCGTGCTGTTAGTCTTGTGAAAAGCCTTTTGGAAATTGGAGATGATTACAGTGTCATTTTTCTTCAAGGTGGAGCAAGTCTGCAATTCTCCATGGTACCTGCTAATTTTCTAAATAACAAAGCGGCCTATTTGAATACAGGTGTTTGGGCTTCAAAGGCAATCAAAGAAGCCAAATTGTATGGTAATACAGAAGTTGTAGCCTCGTCCGAAGATCGAAATTTCTCATTCATCCCCAAAGAATACAGTATTCCAACGGATGCTGATTATTTCCATATCACATCAAACAATACAATTTACGGAACTCAAATGCGGACTTTTCCCAAATGTCCGGTGCCTTTGTTTTGTGATATGTCGTCCGATATTTTTTCTCATCGTTTTGATGCGACTCAATTCGATTTAATTTATGCGGGCGTTCAGAAAAATATGGGTCCTGCTGGAGCCACCATGGTAATTCTTAAAAAAGAGTTGCTTCAAAAGATAAAACGCACATTGCCTTCCATGCTCAACTATGCCATTCATATTGAAGGTGAATCGATGTTTAATACGCCTCCAGTTTTTGCTGTGTATGTTTCGATGTTAACTCTCGATTGGCTTGATAAAAACGGAGGGGTTGAATGGGCCGAAAATCGGAATCGTGCGAAAGCAAATTTGTTTTATTCGGAGTTAGATCGTAATTCACAATTTGTTGGAACTGTCGATTTGGAGGACCGTTCATGGATGAATGCGAATTTCGTGTTAACAGCACCCGAAAAAGAAGCTGCATTTAAAACGTTATTAAAACAAGCCAAAATCAGCGGTTTGGATGGACACCGTTCGGTGGGTGGTTTTAGAGCATCCATGTACAATGCAATGGACATAGAAACTGTTCAAGTTTTGGTTGATGTAATGAAATCATTTGAACAAAATAACGGCTAAGAAATGGCTTACAAGAGAATTTTAGCCAACGATGGCATTGATAAATTTGGCAAAGCACTTCTCGAAGAAGCTGGATTTTTTGTCGAAACAAATAAAGTAGCTCAAGAGCAATTAGCGGAAACTCTAAACTCTGGTAATTTTGATGTGCTCTTAGTTCGAAGTGCCACACTTGTTCGTCAAGACATCATAGACAATTGCCCAAACCTCAAACTTATTGGTAGAGCTGGGGTTGGAATGGATAATATCGATGTTGCCTATGCCCGCGAAAAGGGAATGCAGGTTGTAAATACTCCAGCATCTTCCTCGCAATCGGTCGCAGAATTGGTATTTGCACATTTGTTTTCTGGTGTTCGTTTTTTACAAGATTCCAACTATTTGATGCGTCTCCAAGGAGATACCGACTTTGCGAATTTGAAGAAAAAGTATGGAGCTGGAATTGAATTGAACGGAAAAACAATCGGTATAATTGGGTTTGGTAGAATAGGGCAGGCTCTTGCTCGAATGGCGCTTGGACTCGGAATGCATGTTGTTGCTTTCGATCCATTTATTGCTGAAGCAACCATCCAACTTCATATTGCTCAAACGGGTCAGGATATTCCTGTTTTAATTCGAACTAGCTCGATGGATGAGGTTTTACAGAAAAGCGATTTTCTAAGTATCCATGTTCCTGGAAAGATAAACGGGAAATCGGTCATTGGAAAAGAAGAATTAATGCAAATGAAAAAAGGTGTTGGTCTGGTGAATGCTGCTCGTGGTGGTGTTATTGACGAAGATCATTTGTTAGAATTTCTTAATAATGGTCATGTTGCATTTGCTGGTTTGGATGTTTTCGAAAACGAACCTAAGCCCCGCGCTGATTTGTTGAAACATACCGGAATATCTGTTACGCCGCATATTGGTGCCGCAACGCAAGAAGCACAAGAACGAATTGGAAAGGAAATGGCAGGTAATATCATTCAATTTTTCTCGAACTCGAACTGATGGCTAAGCTTTTCCCTTTTAAAGGAATTCTCCCTTCACCCGATTTTACCGAACGTGTTATTTCAAAGCCTTACGATAAATATTCAAAATCAGAAGTCGAGGAAATCGTTAAACACAATCCAGCCTCATTTCTAAATATCATCAAGCCGGAATTAGCCAACGGTCAAAGCACGAAGCCCGACAATCCTGAAGCACAGCAAAAAAGCCGACAAAAGTTTGAGCAGTTTCTGGAGAATCAAATTTTAACTCAGGTCAGCAATAATCGGTATTACATTTACCGACAAGTTAAATCGGACTTCACCTATACGGGCATCATCGCAACCATATCGAGTGATGATTATCACAATGGTGTCATTAAAATTCACGAACAAACGCTTGCACCCAAAGAAGAAAAGCTCAAGGATTATTTGCGTGTTGTTGGGATAAATGCGGAACCGGTTATGTTTACCTATCCTCATCGAGCAGAAATAGATGAGCTCGTAAATATGCTAACGCGCGAACCAGCTTACGCCTCTTTTCATTTCGATTCCAAAGAGCATGTTCTTTGGGAAATTTCAAATCCAAGTCATATAGAATTGATTCGTATTTCTTTCGAAAAAATTGAACGAGTATATGTTGCTGATGGTCACCATCGTTCTGCCTCTTCTGTTTTACTTGCTCATGAATTGGCCAAGGAAACCAATGATTTTTCTGGTGGTGCAGATTGGAACCGTTTTATGGGGATATTTTTCCCGGATCATAATCTTCAGTTATTCGAATTCAATCGGCTTGTGAAAGATATTGGAAGCTTATCCCTTGCAGATATTCTTGAAATGTTGTCGGCAGATTTTGAAATTACGCTGATAAATCAAACCAACTATACTCCAAAAATGATTCATGAGATTTCCATGTATATAGCTGGAAATTGGTATAGTTTGAGATTAAAACATGACTTACAAAATGTCCAGTTAGAAGATAAGTTGGATGCAAACATTCTCAGTCAGCATATTCTTGCTCCTTTATTCAAAATTCAAGATTTGCGAAACGATGAACGGATTGGTTTTTTAAGTGGACTGCAAGGTTCGGCTGAACTAAAACGATTGGTTGACAGTGGAAAATTTGCGGCTGCATTTGGATTGTTTCCCGTTAGTATGGAGCAGTTTTTTTCTTGTTCTGACCAAGGAAAGATTATGCCGCCTAAAACAACTTGGTTCGAACCTAAATTATTAAATGGACTTGTTATATACGATATCGGACAGCGTTGAAATGGGAAGAATATCAGATAATATTATAGAAATAAATCAGCACATTCCTCAAGGAGTTCAACTTGTTGCAGTTTCTAAAACCAAACCAATTTCTGACATTGAGGAAGCTTATACTATTGGGCAACGTGTTTTTGGTGAAAACAAAGTCCAAGAAATGGAAGACAAATTTCGCGCTCTTCCGAAAGATATCGAATGGCATCTCATTGGGCATCTGCAGTCGAACAAAGTAAAATACATTGCACCATTTGTTGCCATGATTCACGCTGTTGATAGCGAACAATTACTGCGGATTATTGATAAAGAAGGAGTTAAAAACAATCGGGTAATTGATTGCTTAATTCAGATTCATATTGCACAAGAAGATTCCAAGTTCGGATTTTCAGAGATGGAAGCGTTAGATTTCTTTCAATCGAATAACTCGAAGCAATACAATCATGTTTGCATTCGCGGATTAATGGGAATGGCAACATTTACCAATGATAATCAACAAATACGTTTGGAGTTTAAATCATTAAAACGATTGTTCGATTCGATTAAAACTACTTCTATGAGTGAAGCCGATTCATTCAACCAATTATCGATGGGAATGAGTGGCGATTACCAAATTGGAATCGAAGAAGGAAGTACACTGGTAAGAGTTGGAAGCGCAATTTTTGGGGATAGGCACTAAGGAGTTATTATCAATTTCTTTACAAGCACCTTTTCTTTTAGTGTAATCGAAACGAAGTAGGTTCCACTCGCCATTGTATTGGGGATTTCGACAATTCCATCGGAAGTCAACCCTTGAATTAAAGTTCTTCCTGCTAGATCGCATACTTTATATGGTACTTCGTTTTGAAGTCCGCTTATTCTAAATTGATTTGAACAAGGATTCGGATAAATTTCAATTTGCGTTGCGATTGCATTTTCAATCCCAACTAAATTAGGAACGTTAAAATCACCAGGTGTTAGAAATCCTCCTATAGGAAAATTGGAACTAATTTCTAAAGAATCGAAATTAGTGCTTCCAGTTAAATCGCCATTGTACCAGGCTGGCTTCGAAAAGGGAGTGGTGTTTTCAAAAAAGCGTACTGCTGCATCGGGCGTTCCTGCCGATTGGGTTAAAACTACGCCACCATATATCAAGGCTGTTAAATCGCCATTGTTCCAGCCAACCGCATCTTGCAAGATTGCTCCGGAAGGCAAATCTAAAGTCCCATCGTTATTTGTATCATAATCGGCATTGTGCACGATGGGAATTGGACTGAATATTACGGCAAAAGTTGTATTGCCATTTTCAAGAACGCCACCTGGAATTCCAAAATTCAAGGTATCTATAAAAGTTGTAGCAGCTGGAACATTAGCGAAACCTAGAGAAGTAGCAATGAGAAGTAGCCCATTCGAACCCAATGTTATATTATTCAAAGGGATAACCAAATCGCAGTTGCCAGCGGAAGCAGAATCCCCTTCAAAAACGCACACATAAATATTATTTAATGTGCTCCCAGGATTGCCTTTCAATTCAATAAATTCAAAAGGCTCATCGGATCCTTGAGGATTTACAACTATTTCGTTCAATAATAATTGAGCTTGTGCATGTGATCCAAGTAAAAATAAGGAAAACAGAAAACAGAAAGCAGAAATTCGGTATGTTAAATTCATCGGTAAAGTGTAATAATGCCTTTGGCGGTTTTGAAATAATCTTTCTTCAGATAATAGTTTAGAACATAAAAATAAACCCCATCGGGCAAATTAATTCCTTTAAATGTTCCATCCCATTGAAAGTCGATGTTGTCTGATTTGTAAATCTCTTCTCCCCAACTATCAAACACAAGTACATTTCCTTTTAGAACGGTTTCAGAATGAGCGCACTGAAAAACATCGTTCAGCAAATCGCCATTGGGAGTGAACGATAATGGAACATACATAGTTTGAGGAATAACCTCTTTCAGAAGAAAGTGCGCAGTTAATGTATCGCTTGTGTCAACAATACATCCGTTCAGTGTATTGGTAGAATCGAACGCTAAGGCAAGTTCATTGAGCGACCAATGACTGAAAAGATAAGCTTCGTTTGGCAAAACATCGGAAGTGATATTGGTTCCTGGAAAATACTCGATTGACTCGGGGTAGTTTTGTATCCAGGCCCCATCAATATTCACAAGTCCAGATTCTATAGGGTCAACTAGTACAGTTAAAAACCACGTTTGAATGGGTTTAAAATGAACGATTATCGTATCTGTAGTATCCGTTAAAAATGTTGCATTGATTGAAATGGAATCAGGTGAAAAGCTATGATAGTTCGCCTCGTACCAAACGAATTCATAATTAACCGCAGGATTTGCAGTAAGACTAATTGGGTAATTTTCATTGTATGTTGCTACGTATGGATAGGCCGCTTGTCCAATACCATTGATAGAAACGGTGCCTGAACCCGCGGGTTCAATGATGAATGTTAATTGATGAGTTTCAATCAAGCGGAAATGCGCAATGATCGTATCGCTTGCTCCAATCATAAAACTGTTTAAAGAAACGATTGTATCGGAGTTAAGATTGTTGTGATGAATCTCCCAATACAGAAATTCGTAATTAGCAGCTGGTGTTGCAATAATGTCCCCTTCAACATTTCCAAAATAACTACCTGTCCATGGATAGCTCGCAATATTAAGTTCATTGAATTTAATTGTGCCGCTGTTTGCAGGACTTACATCAAATGTCAAATCGTAAGGTCCACTGACATCGTAGCAGTTAACCACCCCTTGATTTTCGATGTAATTGCAACGGCCAGAAATTTGACTTCGCATAAAGTCGAGATGCGCTTGCCATTCGGCCATACTGCCTCCCCAACGTGCAATTTGTTTGGGCATTTCTGCCGATACATGATTTACAATACTATCGAAATGCGCTAATGCAAAATCACAATTCAAATAGGTACTTATCATCTCGGCGTAGCGATTCACATATCGCTGTTTGAATTCAGGGTTTGCCATCAATTTACCAAACATTTCTAAATGGCCCATGTTTGGTCCGGCATTTACAAAGGTTGGATTACTTTCCAAATCGCAAGGGTCGGCATCGAAATTTGTAGTTGTCCAGCCCGAATAATTCTGCCCCAGATTGAAAACATTGTCCATATCCCAGAGAGCATATTTCCATTTTACTTCTGGGTTACCTCGTCCTCGCCACCACATGGTATTCCAGTTCACCCAATCGGAATTGACACTCCATGTATTTATTATCATGTAATCGATAGTGCTTCCAATATCAAGTCGAGCATTAACTGCCGAATAGTTAGCAGCAACCGAGAGGTCATTGCCCATAACATAATTATATAAATCAATCCAATCAGCGTCGCTCCCATAACGAATATTGAGACTTCCCCAATAGGAGAGCATATCCAAATCTTCTTCTTTCTGATTCCAATAATAATTGGTGTAATCGGGGTCATTCACTTTTTCGCGAATCTCATACAAGCCCCAATATTGCCCATTTATGTATAATGCACAATGGTCGTTCGTTCTAAGATCAACATGCATATGGGCAGTTTGAGCCAAGGATTGAACAAAAGCATCACGTAAATGACAACCGCCTCCACTTCCCCATGTAGCTGGATAATTATCGGAAGCCGCCGCCTTTAAAATGAGTCGTTGAAATTCGGCCCTCGGTTTTGTAGGGAATATCTGGTAATCAATTTTATCGTCGTACCCAAATTGATCACGAACAATGAAATCAACTCCTTTTTGGCTGAAAGCCCAACTGTCGTTACCATGCCGGTTAACTTCTCCAAACGATTCGAATTGTTGAATTCCCGAACTTGTAAAGTATTCGATTGAGGACGAAATGCTTGGAAAGCCTGAATTGAATAAACCATCATATTGATCGGACGCAACCGAAACAATGGGAATATTATGACTAACTCCAATCAAATAGGAATTTGTTTCGGTGAAACCAGCTAAAATGGAAGCTGAAGTAGGGAATGAACGTGCTTTTAAAACGGTTGATGTATTGATTGCAATTGCGCTGCTGTATGCTGGAGAAGTTCCAACAGGTTCTGAGCCATCGAGTGTGTAACGTATGGTAATGCCTGCATCGGGCGAACTTAATGCAACATTTATACTGCCAGGATAAATGCCTGCGGCCAAACTCATGCTTGGAATAGTTGAATAGGAATTAAATCCAATGCCATTTGTAGAACTCGGACTTGGTGTTGAGAAAATAGACCAAGTTGCCGCACCATTTGTAGTTCTACCCCGGGAATGATTTATTAAAGAAGGAACACTTGTAATTTGGTCAATAATAACTCCGCCAATATCAGCTAATACAATGGTTTCGTTGCTGGTTTGTGTTAGTTTGAAATTCGTATGCAGCTCCGATCCCGTTGTTATATTCCTTCCTGAAGCAAGGAAAGTGATAAATCCGTTCGCCGGGATGGTTGTGCCTGCAGGAATTTGCCATTTTGTAGGATTGGCGATATTATCACTTAGGAAGTAATTGCCAATGTTAAATGAAGAAGCAGTTGGGTTATATAATTCAATCCAATCGTCGTATTCTCCAAATGAATTTATTAGTGTATTTCCATTAGAACAAGAATACTCATTTATAACAATCTGTGCTTTTGATGCAAACGCAAACTCAAGCAATAAAACAGATGTTAAATAGAGTATTTTTTTAATCATTATATTTCTTAAAAAGCAATCTTCAAACTTAATGAATTGAATTGTTAAAATTGAATAATTATTAAGGAGAATATTTAATTAGTCCTCTATTAAAATTCCCATTTTCCCCATTTGATAGTCGCGCATTGCCATCATCAGCTCACTTTCGTTCCTCATTACAAAGGGTCCATGACTCGCCATGGGTTCATTCAAAGGCTTACCACTCATAAACAACATGCGTGTATTTTCGAGTGCTTCAAATTCTATGGAGTTGCCGTCTTTGTTGAAAAGTACAGCATGCAGTGCTTCGGCTAAACCATAACCCTCCACTGTAATTTTTCCATCAAGTAGATAGAGAAATACTTCATGATTTTCAGGTACGGCAATACGAATTTTTCCACCTTTCTCAGCTTGTAAAGTGGCTGAATTGACTTCGGTAGCAGTTGGGATTGGACCTACAAGCCCCATTAAATTTCCGGTTACTACGTTTACCGATATTTTCCCATCAGTCGATTTTGTATTTGGTGTGTTTTCGGATGATAATGGATGATATTCGGGCTGTCTCATTTTTGCAGCCGCTGGTGTATTCACCCACATTTGAATAATTTCTTGTCGAGATCCTCGTTCGTGGATGTCGAGTGGTGGTCTTTCACTATGAATAATTCCCATTCCAGCATTCATCCATTGAACGCCGCCTTCGTAAATTACACTGTTGTTTCCGCGGCTATCAAGATGATGAACTCCTCCTTTAAAGATAAATGTAACGGGAGAAAAACCTCTGTGAGGATGTGGACCAACGCCTTCGTTTTTCAAATCGGCATCTTGAGAAATCGACATGTTTGCATGGTGAAGGAGTAAAAAAGGATCGGGGTAATCAATTTTTGCTGATGGAAATGGCTGGCGAACTCGCAATTTTCCCATCGGATATTCCTGCGCATAAAGCAAAGCACGAACACTCCTGTTTTGAAAATTTGTCATAGTAGATTTAAAAAATTCGAACTTCCCAAAATTACTTTAAAATTCACGATTGATTAGATTTGTTAAGGGATTAAGTATCAAAAAAATCATCAACTAACGTGTTAAGTCATTTTCTATATTAGCACCGAAAAAATTTAAAAAATGAAAAGTCTTAATTTACTTATCAATGTTGTCTTAAGTGTTGCTGTAATTTTATTATTTGCATTACATTTTTCATCCAAAAAACCGGGTGATTCCGATACCAAAACAATGATAAATGCCAAATCGGGTTCATTAAATGTGGTGTTTTTCAATTCAGATTCTCTGATGAGTCAGTATGAAATGTTCAAAAATGAGCGTGTAATAATGGAGACGAAGACCAAGCAAGCCGAAAATAATTTCATTGCTGAACAAAAGAAATTTGAGAAAGAAGCGAATGACTTTCAACAACGCGCTCAGTTTTTAACCATTACCGATAAAGAAGCAAAGCAAGAAAAACTTTATAGTGAGCAACAACGATTGGTTCAAATGGAACAAACTTTATCGGCTCAATTGCAAAAAGAGGAAGCCGAAGTAAGTAAGCGGATTTTCGATACGATTGAAGTTTTTTTGAAGGACTACGCCAAAGAAAACAACTATACCTATGTGTTATCTTACACTCGTGGTGGCGGAATTTGGTATGCTGATCAAGGCTTAGACATAACGTCTGATGTTGTAAAGATTTTAAACGAACGTTATAAAAGCACAAAAGCCGAATAATTAAATTCAGCTTTTGTTAAAGTGCCCAGAACAAGATTCGAACTTGCACAAGCTTAGCTCACTACCCCCTCAAAGTAGCGTGTCTACCAATTTCACCACCTGGGCATTGTTCGGCAAAAATAGAAAAAAGATCTGTTAAGCGCATGCAGCAATTACTTTTCATTTGTGGAATGCCGGGAAGTGGGAAATCTACATTAGGGAAGCGACTTGCAAATAAGCTTTTATACGATTTTCAAGATCTTGATAAATGCATAGAAAAATATTCTGGTCAAACTCCCGCATCGCTTATTAATGCGTTTGGCGAAGCCCATTTTCGAACGATTGAAGCAGAAGTATTACGCACTATCTCTTTGCAAAATTCGTGTGTAGTATCGTGCGGCGGAGGAACTCCCTGTTTTCACGATAATTTGAATTGGATGAAAAAGCAGGGAACATTGTTGTTTCTTGATGTTCCACTTGTATCTCTAATACAGAGAATTCTTCAAGCAGATGGTCTGAAAAAAAGACCCTTGTTGGGTGAGAATCCAGAAGAAGCCCAAAATAAACTGACTCAAATTTGGCTTGAACGAGAACCTTTTTTCAAACAAATTCAATGGTGGGAGAATGGACTCTCAATCAATATCGACAGACTAGTGGAAAAAGTGAATACGTTAAATATTAACGAAGCATAACCTTTACCTCTTCTCCCAAAACTTCTACTTGAACATGCTCTTGCAAAGTAGTAGATAGGGAAAGTCCAATGTAATCCGCTTTAACAGGAAAGAAATTATGGCGTCTATCAACCAATACGCAGGTTTGTATTGACAAAACCGGGTAGTTCAAAAAGTGTTTCAATGCATACGCGAGTGTTCTTCCTGAATTTTGAACGTCGTCAATTAATATCAATGTTGCTCCTGTTAAAAGCTCCGAATCAATGTCGGTTTTTACTTCATTTTGAAGCGGATTGGGTTTGTTTATCTGAACCGAATAGACGGTAAAATGCTTCCCAGAAAAATTATTCAGATAACCAGCAATCAATTTGGCCAAAGCAAAACCAATCGATTGAATTCCCGCTAAAAGGATGTGTTCGCGCGAACTCGTTCTTTCTAAAATTTCGAGGGCAATGCGTTGAAGTTTTTGGTGCGATTGGGATGAATCGAGAATTTGTGAGGACATACGTGTTTTTCTAGTCAACGAAAATACAATGTCTTTATAGTATTCCGATTACCTTTGTATGAAGTTTTATGATTCACGATTTTCGACTATTTCTTTTGGTTGTTATTTTCTTTATTCGGAGCAATATTTTTGCTCAGGATCAGATTTTCTTAAGAAATGAAGATGGTTTTTTGGATTGTTACATTTTACAAGTAAACGACTCAATCATTGTTTTTAGAACGCTAGACCCAAACGATAAACACGAATATGAAATTCCGTATGCAGATACGTATGGTTTTCTTTTGGAAGATGCCGATCGCTTAAATTCAACGGCTAATTATTCATTGTATCGGCTTCAATTTCACCATCCGAAAAAAAAACGTAGGCCTGTTTTTACGGTCAATAAAGGATTGATTTTTAAATTGAAAAACGATACTTCGTTTTTACCGCTTCGAGGAAGAATTACTGGTATTACGTCCGATAGTATTCAATTAGAATTGAAAAGGAAACAACATCTCGAACGATTGAGTTTTGCTATTCGCGATATTGAGATGTTCGGATATACAACAAACTGGACCGAATTGGCTACGTTAATTGCGATTCCTACTTCATCACTAAACGAAGGAGCATTACAATTTTATCGTCAATTATCTATTTCGAAAGGTTGGGTTTGGGAAATTAAAAAGGAGCCTGAACCTGAAGTTCCCTATTCTAAAATGAAGAGAAAATTCAGACCAGGTCAATTGTTAAAACTACCCAAGTCGGTTAGTAAGAAGAATCGGCGTGATAATTAATGGTGTTCAAAAGCTCTTTTAAATCGACGACTTTATCCGGATAGCCAAGCTTCTCGTAAGCTGTAATTAAATTCCGAATTTGTCGCTTTATGATTTCTACATTGCTGCAACTCTCATAAAATATACGATTGGGTTCGAGTTTTAATTGCTTCAAAAAGGTGTCAATTTCGCGTCGACTAAAAACAGCGCCTTTGCTAAACGGATTTATGTAAAATAAAATGGGCTCTTCTTCCTCGTCCGAATCGCGAATCATAAATTCATCGCGGTACGCCAAAATAAAATGCTCGGGCAGATTAACCCCATAAATTGGAATATTCAAACCTTGAGCAATGCAGGAATATAAAATGCTTAAAAGCAATGGATTTCCCCGGTGGCTCTCCAGTACATTGTTTATATATGAGTTTTGTGGTGCGTGATAATTGCTTGTATTTCCAGTAAAATGATAGACATCAAAAAGGATGTGATTTATCACCCGAACCTTTTCGAAGGCAGTTAAATTCGGGTTCAGCTCCAACCAAACATCTTTTCTAATCAACTCAATTTGATTCCGAATATGCTCTTCGTCCAAATCTGGATATTGATATCGGGCAATTAAAATAGTTCCTTGTAACAAGTCAATTCCGCCTGTTGCTGCCCAAAGTTTAAGTTCTTCGGAGGTTGCGTTGAATTGGATTTTCTGAATAATATCCTCTATACGCGATTGTAATGTATTGTTGAACGTCGATTCCCAGATATTTTCTAAGGCAGGAATTACTTCGTTTCCCATGGATAAAAGTTGACCGCGAATTTCTGTGAACACATGCTCGTCGGGATCTTCCAACAACAATATCATGGCTCTCAGTGATTTATCGTTTTGCTGTTCCATTACGCACTTAATTGATCCAATACATTTACAACCAATTTATCGATCATCGCTTTATGGTCTTCAGCATAATCGAGTGTAGCACGATTTGCGATGATTGCACAGACGGTCGCTGCTTTGTGTCCCATTAAGCGAGACAATCCATACAATGCGGAAGTTTCCATTTCAAAATTAGAAATCCTCAAATCGCCCGAAGAAAATCCCATCATGCGTTCGTTTAAATCGGGAATGGCAGGTGTTAGTCTGAGGGTTCTTCCCTGAGGTCCGTAGAAACCGCAAGCTGTAGCTGTAATCCCAATAACACATCCTGGACTCAACTTAGCTAGTAATGTGGGGTCGGCTTCAACAATGTAAGGACGATTTATTGAATCGGGTAATTGCAATTGTTTTAAGATTGCATCTAACAGAATTCGTTCGCGTTCATTTTCATGAAACTGATAGAAATGCAATAAGCCATCAAATCCCAATCCGTGAGAGCTAGCGACAAAACTCCCAACCGGAATTTCTTTTATGATTGTTCCCGAAGTTCCTATACGAACAACATTGAGTGACTTTAATTCGGGCTTGATTGTGCGTGCTTTGAGGTCGATATTCACAAGCGCATCCATCTCATTCATCACAATATCCAAATTATCAGTGCCAATTCCTGTCGAGATAACCGAAATTCTTTTGCCTCGATACGAACCAGTATGTGTTACGAATTCCCGATTTTGAATACGAAATTCAACAGAATCGAAGAAGTTTGATATGGTAGGCACGCGCGCTTGGTCTCCTACAACGATTACATTGTCAGCAAGTTGATCGGGGAAAAGCTGAAGATGATAAATACTTCCCTCGGGGTTGATAACCAATTCAGAACTAGGCAGAGTCTTCACGATTGTTTGATTAGTTTTGTGCGATTCAAAGTAAACAATCCGAATGAACACTACAAAAAAAATACTACTCGTTCCAATCGACTTTTCATCACAGAGTATGATTGCATTAAACCATGCCGAAGAAATGTCGAAAGCATTCAAAGGTGAAATTTACCTTCTGCATGTTTCCGAGGAGCAGAGTCTCATTTCGAGCATTTTTTCGCATGCAGATGGAGATAAGTTCAACGAAGAGATTTGGAAGAAACTCAATGAACTCGCTCAAGAAAGCGAAAAACGGAGCAATGGAAAAACATCTCCATTAGTTGCCCGTGGTAAAATTTACGAAGAAATTGTAGATACGGCCGAATTGATCGGTGCAACATTTATCATAATGGGAACCAATGGAACGGAAGGAATTCGTAAACGCTTTATTGGTTCAAATGCTTTGCGCGTTGTTCGTGAATCACGGATTCCAGTAATAACCATCAAAGGTCAACCGATATTCAAAGGAATTAGCTCCATCGTATTACCTCTTGATTTATCAAAAGAAACGCGAGAAAAAGTGAATAAAGCCATTGAATTATCTCGTTATTTCAATGCAACAATCCATGTATTCTCCATCTTTTTAACCGACAAGGAAGAAGTAGTTTCTAAACTGCAACTTCAAATGGCTCAGGTGAAAAGTTTTTTAACCAAAGCGAAGGTTGATCATACCGTTGAAATGATAACTGCCAACGACAAAAACGAAGGATTGGGTCACGAAGTGATTTCATACGCAAAACAAGTGAATGGTGATTTGATAATGATCATGACGCAGCAGGAAACTAACTTTACCGAAATGTTTATTGGGTCGGCTGCACAAGAAATTATAAGTTCATCTGAGGTTCCCGTTTGTAGTATAATTCCAACAGTGAAAAGAGACACAACGACTTTTTCACCCTATTAATTGGAAAATTAAATTGATATTAAAGCCTTGCAAATTGACAAATTTGCAAGGCTTTTCGCATTGACAATTTTACTTAAAAGGTTATATTTGTTCTAATACCAATTGTTCAATTAATCCCCGATGTTATGCGAAATCTAGCTATTAAACGAATTTTGATTCCTACCGACTTCTCTGAAACGGCCAACTTGGCTTTGGAACATGCAGTAAAAATGGCCCGTTTGCTTGACTCGGAAATTACATTGCTTCATGTTGTATCAACGTTCGCATTTCGGGTTAATCTCCCCGAGGTTGAGGTTGATGAAACTCAAGAGGCAAAATTATCAGGTGTTATAGGATCTAAATTGAATAGCATAGCCGAAGAGATATCTCAAAAAGAAGGGTTAAAAGTTTCGACATTGATCACATCGGGTCGTGTTCGCGAAGAAGTTGTTCGAGTTGCAGAAGAAATATATGCCGATATCATCATCCTTGGAACCCATGGAGTTTCGGGACTTCGCGAGTTCTTTATGGGCAGCAACGCTTTTAGAATTGTTTCCGATGCCGCTTGCCCGGTTCTTTGTATTCAAGAAAGTGGTCACCCGGTTGGGTTTAAGAACATCGTTGTTCCAATAGATAATTCATTTTATTCGAGAGAGAAATTAGGTCTTTCCATAAAGTTAGCTCGATTGTATAACGCAACAATTCACATTTGTGGCTTGAGATCTCACGATCATAACGATGAAGAAATCAACGCCAAATTCCGCATGAAAATGAAACAAGTGGATGATTTTCTTCATGAACAGGATGTGGAATTTACTTCAACTACCTTGTATTGTGAGAATATTGCCAATGCAACCATGGAATATGCCGCTGAAATTAAAGCCGATTTAATCATCATCATGAATGAACAAGAAGTTAATTCTACAGGTTTTTTTATGGGGCCTTATGCTCAGCAAGTTGTAAATCATTCAAAAATTCCTGTTATCAGCATTCGTCCTTCTTCAAGTAACGTCGAATTTGTTAACCCGTTTTAGTTTTCTTCGCATCTTGCAGGCATGAATTCTAGCTTGCCACTGCGTACGTTGTTTTTACAACATGTTGCTCAAACATCCCCGTTTCCTCCCATGCTTGAAGTGGAAAAGGCATTAGGTGTTTTTATTTTTGATACCCAAGGGAAACGTTATATCGATTTCATTTCTGGAATATCTGTAAGTAATGTTGGGCACTGTAATCCGCATGTTATAAAAGCAATTCAAAAACAAGCGGAGCAATACATGCATGTGATGGTGTATGGCGAATTTGTTCAAAGTCCGCAAGTGAAATTGGCACAAGCAATAATTTCTGTTTTACCCGAATCGCTCAATTCCGTATATTTTGTTAATTCAGGCTCGGAAGCTACTGAAGGTGCTTTGAAATTGGCAAAACGTTTAACCGGAAGAACAGAGTTAATCAGTTTCAAAAATGCCTACCATGGTAGTTCTCACGGAGCACTCAGTGTTATGGGGAGCGAGGTTTTCAAGCAAGCGTATCGTCCTTTGTTGCCCGATGTCCGCATTTTAAATTACAATGATTTTGATTCACTGGATTTAATCTCTTCGAAAACAGCAGCCGTCATTGTTGAGCCAATTCAGGGAGAAGCGGGAGCTTACGTTCCTGATTCCGCCTGGTTAGTCGCACTTCGAAATACATGCACAGAAATGGGCACAATACTTATTTTCGATGAAATACAAACAGGATTCGGTCGTACGGGTGCATTTTTCGCACTTGAACATTCGGGTGTTGTGCCCGATATCATTTTAATGGCAAAAGGCATGGGCGGCGGACTTCCAATCGGCGCTTTCGTTGCATCAAAAGAACACATGCTTGCCTTTACAAATCAACCCATCCTTGGACACATAACAACATTTGGCGGAAATGCGGTTTGTTGTGCAGCATCATCTGCTGTATTTGAAATTCTATCCGATTTGGAATTTATAAATCAAGCGGCATCGAAAGAAGCTATTATTCGAAATCGCATGGTTCATCCCAACATAAAAGCCATTCATGGAAAAGGGCTTTTACTTGCACTTAATTTAGGTTCAAATGAAATTGCATTGCCTGTAATGACGCGCTGCATGGAGCTTGGACTCATTACAGACTGGTTTCTGTTTGCCGACCATTGTTTGCGAATGGCTCCTCCTTTAACAATAACAGAAGAAGAAATTCACGAGGCCTGCGACATTTTTCTTCAAGCCATTCGGGATATCTGCGAAGGTTGAAATTGATTATTCAACTAATCCTCTTCCAGCTTTGGCGATGCGTTTGTCTTTCTTAAAATCGATGACAATCTTATCAAGAATCCCGTTAATAAAGGTCTTACTCTGCGGACTACTATAATCCTTCGAAAGTTCAATATACTCGTCGAGCGTAACTTTTACGGGTATTGAAGTGAACTCGGTTAGTTCGCAGATTGCCATTTTCATGAGAATTACATCCATTTTGGCGACGCGATCGATTTCCCAATTTTGAGTACGCTTGGCGATTTCCTTTTGGTACTCTTCGCTTTTAAGAATCGTTAATCGGAATAAATCACTTGCGAATTTTCGATCCAATTCAGCTTCTTTATGCAAGGGCTGAAGTTTAAACGGTTCGCTCGAATCTTCTTTGATGCCTTTGATCGTTTTTAATATTCCGGCTTGCATCAAATGAATGTCATCAAGCCAATATATACTTCGCTCTTCGAAAAATTCATCCAATGCTTCTGAAGGAAAAATATACGTTTCCATCAAATGCATTATGATCTCTTTGTCTTCAGCAAATCCAGGCGTTTCGGCCTCTAAATATTCTCTGAATTTTACATCATCCTTAAAATTGTAATACAATTTCTTAATCATCTCCTCATGCCCATCCCAAGAGATTTTATGCTTGGTAAGGCGCTGACTCAATTCACTGTGATCGGAAATTGCTGTAATAATTCGATTATTAACAAAATTCAATTTGGGATTCAAATCTTCATTTGTAGGTAGCATTTTTTGAGAGCGATCGAATAGAAAACCTTCCGCGAAATGCTTCACATCGGGCATTAATGCCATGTAATAAAGGTAAACTTCATACACCTTGTCGATACTATGAAACAACTCTTTTTCACCAATAACAACCTGGTTATTTTCTGATTGGAAGAACGCATAAAGCGTCTTCATTACCTTTTCACGGATATGCCTTCTGTTGAGCATGTGTTTAATTAAAACGAAAGTTTGATGCGACCTATTTCTTCCATCCGTTTTTCGGCGAGACGCTTGGCTGCATTATTAGTTGAGATGTTTTCTGCTTTTGCAATACGGAAAACATTTTGAGCCGAAGCATAAATGTTCTCTGTTGTACGCATGGCTCTATCTCGGTTATATCCTTCAAGTTCGATGGAAACATTGATTAATCCCCCCGCATTGATTAGAAAATCGGGTGCATACAATATGCCTTTCTGCTGACAAAGTAATCCGTGTATCGTTTCATCGGCTAACTGATTGTTAGCAGCTCCAGCGATAATAGAACAACGAAGTCTTTCAAGTGAAGCATCATTGATTGTTGCTCCTAAAGCACAGGGTGCATAAATGTCGATATCCAAATCGAACATGCTTGCTGAATCTACAATGTGTACTTTGTATTCGGCCGCAACTGCCTTTAAATTTTCATCATTAATATCGTTTACATAGATAATGGCATTTTCTTTAGCCAAATACCCTACTAAATGATGCCCGACTTTTCCAATTCCCTGAACGAGAATTTTTTTGCCCTCTAAACTATCATTTCCATAAGCTTCTTTGGCCGATGATTTCATGCCTAAGTAAACACCGTAAGCTGTAACGGGAGAAGGGTCTCCACCTCCGCCTAAAAATTCTGGAAGTCCTGTAACATGGCGTGTTTCCATGGCAATGTATTCCATGTCTTTGGTGCCCACATTTACATCTTCTGCAGTAATGTAGCGGCCCGAAAGTCCATCCACAAATTTACCAAAACGGCGCATTAGGGCTTCCGATTTCTGTGTTTTGGCATCGCCAATTATAACTGCTTTTCCACCTCCTAAGTTCAAACCTGTTATGGCAGCTTTGTATGACATTCCTCGTGAAAGTCTTAGAACATCGGTTAATGCTTCGGCTTCGTTTGAATATGCCCACATACGTGTTCCGCCTAAAGCCGGCCCAAGTTGGGTATTGTGAATGGCAATAATGGCTTTAAGGCCAGTTGCTTGATCATAGAAATGGACCACTTGTTCGTGACCGAGTGCCTGCATGCTTTCGATTACTGAGCTCTTTGCATCGGCCTTCACAATCGGGAGTTCCTGTGTATTAGGCATAAGAGTGAATTTTGTTAGAAATTTGATTAAGGGATTTTCGGGAGAATTTTGATACTTTTGTCCATTGGAAAATTTTCTCTTTCCCTTTGCGGACGAACAAAAGTAGCTGAATTTTCAATCTCCGCAAATTAGAAACAACGGGAAGCCATGAAATCATTAAAATTTCTCAATCCATATCTCAGGCGATATAGAACGCGTTTGCTTCTGGGCTCATTGTTTGTTACAATTTCCAATATTTTCGCAATATATCCTGCAGAGGTATTACGTAAAGGAATTGATCTCGTGCAGGATGGCGTTTCAGTGTATTTTTTATTCGATCAAAGTAATTTGCAGAAAGATGTAGCCAGTAATTTATTTCACATGCTACTTATTTTTGGTCTCATTGTCATTGCATCGGCATTAATTAAAGGCCTTTTCATGTTTTTTATGCGGCAAACCATTATCGTTATGTCGCGCTTAATTGAATTCGATTTAAAGAACGACATCTTTGCTCATTACCAAAAATTGGATCTGGCATTTTATAAGAAAAACAAAACCGGTGACCTCATGGCGCGCATTAGTGAAGATGTTGGTCAAGTGCGCATGTATGTTGGACCAGCTATAATGTATGCCATTAGTACACTTAGTTTGTTTGTGTTGATTATGGTTAGGATGCTATCAATAAATGTGGAGTTAACAATCTATGTGCTTGTTCCACTTCCCATTTTGGCAGTGGCAATTTATCTGTTAAACAGCTTGATCATTCGAAAAAGCGAAGCCGTTCAGAAACAGCTTTCTACCATTTCTTCTTTTGTACAGGAGATGTTTTCGGGTATACGGGTATTGAAAGCATACAACAGGGAAGATTTTACCCGAACCGCTTTTCACAAGGAAGCGCAGGAATACCGTAAACGCAACATTGAACTTGTAAAATCCAATGCACTTTTCTTCCCATTAATCATTTTGCTCATCGGATTAAGCACGCTTATTACAATATATGTTGGTGGTCAAAAAGTTTTTAGTGGAGAAATTACTACTGGTATAATTGCCGAATTTATCTTGTATGTGAACATGCTTACATGGCCTGTTGCTTCTATCGGATGGGTAACTGCAATTGTTCAGCGTGCCGCAGCTTCTCAAACTCGAATCAATGAATTTCTCAACCAAAAACCTGCAATTAAAAATGCCAGCAATCAAAATTCACATATCATCGGGAAGATTGAATTTGATAACGTAAGTTTCACATACCCCGATAGTGGAATTGTTGCTTTGAAAGATGTGAGTTTTCAAGTAGAATCTGGAAAATCATTAGCAATAGTTGGACGAACCGGTTCAGGTAAATCGACCATTGCAGCACTTATTTGCCGTTTGTATGATATTGATTCTGGTAAAATAAGTATAGATGACGAATCAATTAATGAGATGAATTTGAACGATTTGCGCAGTGCTATTGGCTACGTTCCGCAAGAAGTATTTCTATTTTCCGAAACCATTAGTAATAACATTGCTTTTGGTTTAAAGAATGCCAAAACGGATAGTTTAACGTTCGATAAAGTGACTCAAGCTGCCAAAGACGCTGCTATATTTGATTCCATCATGGAATTTCCAAACGGATTTGAAACAAAGGTTGGAGAAAGAGGATTAACATTATCGGGAGGACAAAAACAACGAATCTCCATTGCCAGATCCATAATTCGTAAGCCAGCAATTTTGCTTTTTGATGATTGTTTGAGCGCAGTTGATACTGAAACCGAAGAAACAATACTGCAGAATTTGAGAAGAATTATGGCGAATAGAACGACCATTATTATTTCTCACCGAATTTCTTCTGTAAAACAATGCGATGAAATTATTGTCTTAGATCATGGGCAAGTTTCTGAACGCGGAACTCACCAATATCTGCTTTCATTAAATGGGCAATATGCCGAAATGCATCAAAAGCAATTACTCGACGAAGAGATTAATCCAATAAGTTGATGGTTATTTTTGCTTCGGAGCAGGCAATCCCCTTTCAGGTTTCTTTGTTTGTTTGCCTTCGTTCAACCCTTCATTCCGAACATCCACATTCGCTTTAAACACCCAGCGATTTTTCTCCCATTGAAAAGCGTCGAAGGTGAAATCGGGGCCGTAGAATTCATATTGTCCTTCGAGCGATGTTTGACTTGGGGCAAGATGATCAAATACAATCCAATCTTTGTTTTCTTGGTAACGCAGCGACATAGTTACACGTTCAGAATGCTCAAAAAAGACGCGGTTTCTTAATCGTTTAGAATCATCAAATATGGCAGCTCCAAACGTAATGGTGTTTTTTGGAGTAATCTGCATAACATCGATAAGTTTTTTATTGCTCATGGATGAATTTCCATCCCAACCCAAAAGGGTGTAATACACGTTTCTCTTTGAACTCTTTCGAATGATGTTGTAATACAAAGCTCCAAACCATTGATCCGCTAGAAGAATTTTACTGCTTGCTTTGGTTATTTCGGTCGAAGCGTCTTTTAAATCAATGACAGAATACGGGAATTTTCGATGCGCATGAAGTTGAACTCTTCCAAAGAAATAATACGAACCATCGTCTAATGGAACATTCCATGTATATAATTTAAACCGATTGTCAGGCGATGTTAAAATAGAAATGCTCTTAATTTGGTCAAAAGAAATATCCCAAGAATTTGGCGATTTTAACAAGGTATCTAAAATATAAGAAACACGATCTTCCGACTCCAATCGTTTCGATTCTATAGGATCATTCAACATTTTCTTAGCATAAAATTCCAAAGTATCAATTGGGTTTTGTGCGGTTATAATTGTTGATGAAAATAGAATGAAACCAAGTGCTATTCGGAGCATAACAGTTTATAATTCAAACCAAGTAGATTCAGAATACGTTCCTTTGATCTTCCCTTTTAGCGATTGATTAAGAAAAGCTGAATTGGATGATTTACTTCGTATGTGTTCTTTTCCAAACGTGAAGGTTTCGTTCAAATTGTAAATGAAGAAATTTGCTTTTTCGCCTTGAGAAATTTTGATTTCATCCAATCCCAATAATTCTCGTGGAGCATGACTCATTCTTTCGATGAGCAATGCAATGTCAGTTGAAGGAATTGAGGACACTGCTGCCGACCACAGACTTTCTAATCCGATACTTCCAAATTTGGCATAATCAAATTCGACATCCTTATTTTCAATGGTTTGTGGACGATGATCAGAGGCAATTACATCAATAGTTCCATCACAAACAGCGTCAATTAAAGCTGCTCGGTCTTTCTCCGAACGCAAAGGAGGCCAAACTTTAAAACGGCTATCGAACTGTAAAAGCACTTCATCATTGAAAAACAAATGATGCGCATACGTACTACATGTAATTTGCATTCCCTCTTTTTTCGCCTTACGAATGTGTGCGATTGCATTCTCAGAAGAAATTCCTTGAATATGAATGCGTGCATTGTGGTATCGAGCCAAGGTTAAAAGCCGAACAACACCTAATTCCTCGGCAATTGCAGGAGATCCTTTCAAACCAAGTTGAACATTAATCAAACCCTCGTTAACTTTTCCTCCCAAGCTCATCATACTATCTTCGGCATGAAAAAGTAAAAGTCCTCCCGTAATTTGATTGTACTGCATGGCTAAATGAACCAATACAGAATTATCGATAGGACTTTTGTCGTCTGTAAATGCCAGAGCACCAGCTGCTTTCATATCGGCCATTTCAGCCAATTGAACACCATTCGTACCCACTGAAATTGAACCTGTTGGGAATATATCCGTTTTTCTATTTTGGCAATTACGCAATATAAACTCGACCTGACTACGATTATCACACACTGGAAGTGTGGATGGCATTAAAAGTAATCCGGTAATTCCGCCAGAGATGGCAGCTTTTTCTAAGCTATCGAAAGTTTCTTTTTCCTCTTCTCCTGGCTCGCCGCAGGTAACTTGCATATCGAATAAACCTGGCGAGATACATTGATTTTCACAGTCAATAATTTCGGCATTATCAGAATGGAGTCCTTTCCCTATCTGAAAAATTATTCCATCCCGAACTTCAATATCGCAAATTTGACCATTCAAACTATTTCGTGAATCTACAAGGAGTAGGTTTTTGAAGAGATGATTCGCCATTTTTTTATTTTAAGAGTTTAATTAAAGCAATTTCAACAGCAAGGAAAAATAATGCAAGTAATAAGAAGATTTTCCAAAGAGGACGTCCTTCGTCCAACTGCGTAACTTCTTGTTTTAGTTCTTTTAATGAACCATCCAGAACTCGAGCAGTTGTCCAACCGGATTTTTCGAGTGATTCTAAAACCTCCTCTTCCGAATAGAAACGTGAAGTTGATTCGGCTCGATTATAATTAAATGATACAGCTGCTAAAACCGAATCGCCTTGTAAAATTTTATAATTACCTGCTTCGGTAATCTGATTTCGAACATAAATATATGTCTTGCCGTCTATCACTCGATGTTCAGGAATAACCTCAAATTTACCTTTAGTGGCTCGTATTTTCAATGTTTGATCACCAGAAAGTACCGTGTTAATAATCTCGATTGGTTCTTCAATTCCAATGGTGTAATAGAGTCGGGCAGGGGCAATGCTGTTTAGTGCCATCTTGTAAAACGTAGGAATAAAGATGGCATGAAGTGGTAAATTTCCTGAAGATTCCTGCAATGGAACAGCACTTAAATACACTTTTCCTTTTCCTGAAACATACGATGCCATAAATAGATCGCCATTCTGCATGCGCATCAGCACATCTTCCTGAACTTTTCCAATCGATTTAAATGGCAAGTATGCTTTTACTTTGGGTAGATCGATGTTTGCTTGCTTGCTCTCAAAAACATCTTCATACAATGGATGTTGCAAGTTAATTTGGTCAATCGACTGAGCTAGCTGTTTATTTGCAGCGTATGTCGCAATACTAAGCGCAGATGTAAAAGCACGGTAACTTTCTAAATCAGCAGTCAAAGTAGGAAGCACACAAACCGAACCTCCATTTTTTACAAATTTCACAAGCTCAAGCGATAAGCCCGATGAAATGGCATCTACTTCATTTAATATAATGAATTGTTGACTTGGTAGAAGCGCATAATCTACTTGTTGAATTGAGCTGTTCTTTAATTCAAAAGCTGGGTTGGTTGAATATAGTTGGTTGAGATACTGACTTTCCTCTTTTCCATTGATGACCAAAACATGAATGCGATCGGGAACGGAATATGAAAAATAGAAAACATCATCGAAGCTAACAGGATAATCGTTGAATCGAAGTTCACATTGGGAAAGTCCACTTTTGTTGGTAGTAAATGAAATGGCGGAGTTTAATGTTGAATCTGGACCAAGGCTTATACTTTCTAAGCCACGTTCATTTTCATCGATGATAAACTTAATTGAAACATTTTCGTAGCGTTTGCTCCCCGAATTTGCCAGTCGAAAATGCACTTCATCGGGTTTTGATTTTTCCCGAAAAGGCGATTCGAACCAACATGAATCGAGCGATAAATTGTCGCTTATCTCTGCTTTAAGATGGATGCAATTCAAATCGAAGGCAGTATCTGCTTTGATCGAAGATAGATCGGCCGTGTTTTTTTGGAAATCGGAAATAATATAGCAAATCCCGTTATCCAATTTTTCTTGACGAATCAAATCCTTTTGACGCTCAATGACTTCATTTAATTTTCTGGAAACAGGCGAGGGCTTAACCTCATCGAGCATATTTTCGAACTGTTCGCGGGTTAGTAATTGTTGATGCCGACCTTCAAAATCGTTGGTGAGCAATTGAAAGCGGTCGTTTGGTTTGTATGAACGTGCAATATCTTGAGCATGTTTGCGAGCCAATTCAAGCAAAGAGCCGCTTTCGCCTTGAGCATCAAGACTGAACGAATTATCTATATAAACACTAATTGCTCTTGAGCCGGTTCGTTGTTTTGCAGCAGATGGAATAAAAGGTTGAGCAAATGCAAATACAAGTGCTGACAATGCAAGGCAGCGACTCAATAAAATTAGTAAATGCCTTAAACGAGAACGCGACTGAGTTTCTTGTTGAAGTTCGCGCAGAAACCGCACGTTCGTAAAATAGATTGTTTTGAACTTGCGGAAATGGAAAAGGTGAATAATGATAGGCACTAGCAGCGAAAGCAATGCCCATAAAAAGTGTGGATTCGCAAATTTCATCGGTCTCAAAGATACGAGCAAATTTCATCCTTGCTTAATCTTGTTTTCAATTGTACAAAATCTTATGCTTATTTTTGGCAAATGAAATCAATGGAGTTGGATTTAATAAAACTAACTGCTGTATTATTAGAAGATTTGCCAGGTGAAGCTGCGCAATTCAGAATGGCGCCAATGGCTCGAAAACGCATATCAGAAATGCCTCTTGGAGATGACTCAATCCGAAAAGCGGCCGTTATGATTCCACTTTTTAGAAATTTAGAAACGGATTGTTTAATGTTGACTGTTCGAAGCGTTTATGAGGGCGTACATAGCGGACAGGTTAGTTTTCCTGGGGGGAAGTTTGATGAAAATGAAAGCGATCCCATTCAAGTGGCGCTAAGAGAAATGGAGGAAGAAGTTGGTATTAGAGCTGATCAAGTTCAAATTATTGGAATGTTATCACCTCTCTATATTCCAGTTAGCAAAATGCATGTTCAACCTGTTATTGCATGGGTTCATGATGCTAGTTGGATTGCAAATACACATGAAGTTGCTCAACTTTTAGAAGTGCCAATTCATCAACTGTTTCAAACCAATGTGATAAAGAAAAAAACTATGGAGTTTAGTCCCGGGATGCCTGTTGAGGTTCCTTATTTTGATATACAAGGACATATTGTATGGGGCGCAACAGCCATGATAATAAGTGAACTATTATCTGTTCTTCAAAAAAATTCAATGTTTATTGAAAAAGCGCAAGGCAAATTTTAGAATGATTAAAAGCAAAATGCCTCCTCCTATTATTAAGGCGAGCATATTGGTATTTCCAAACTGACTTCGGTTAACGGTTTTATCTTTCCGAAAACTCCAAACTATGCCAGAAATAAAGACCAACATGAAAATGGCTGCAAATACCCAATGCCCCGGTGTAATATCCATACAATAAAAAAGGCCGGAAACCCGGCCCTGATTTAGAGAGTGCTAAAAATTAGTGCTTTATAGTTAAACGACCTGGACGAGTACTTTGTCCTGCATCATTAAGAGAGTAAAAGTAAAGTCCCGCCTTGAGGTTTTCTGTAGAGATAGTAATTGTTCCATCCATGTCCTCAACCTGTTGAGAGTAAACTTTTGATCCTAACATATTGTATAATTCAATACTGCCTTTTCCATTCAACGAACTACGGGCAAATGAAAGCGTAACCTTATCATCCGCTGGATTTGGAAAAGCTTTCAAAGAAGTGTTAGTTGAAATTTTAGAAATTCCAACAGGAGCGATTTCATATCGTACAACTACGTTTGCTGAATCTAGAGGATTATTTGCATCAAAAAAGGTATACTGAATTTCAGATATTCCTGAGTGTCCATTTGGTTTAAAATGAGAAGTAAATGTATTGTTAATTGACGAATCTCCGTTTAAGATCAATCCGCTGGGAGATAAGCTAACACTCGGAATGTAGCAAGCGGTCCAGCAGAAATAATTGGACGTGCTATCTATCGTCGTTAACATAGTTCTACGAACTTTTATTTCTTTTTGCTCCAAAGAAATATTCGCAATCTCAATACCAGTACTAAGTTCATCAGCATCAGCTGAACCAACAACAATAGTTGGATTTGGAGAGTTAACAATGATGCTTTGTGCATGCAGTAAATTCAATGAAAGTATTACCAAACCTGTCAAGAAATATCTAACGTACGCCTTTTTCATTTTCATTAATTTTGATGGCAATTTACGATTTTCTGAGATTTAAAAAACAATTCCTTCATCGAAATAAAAATAATTAAAATAAATTAAGTGTAGAATGTAATATTTAATAGATTTGCTATTCACTCCTATTTCTCAAATTCACTATGAAAAAATTTTTACAAACAACTTTTGTTGCAGCAATGACATTCTTTGCGGCAAACTCATACGGGCAGTTGGCCAATGGTACAATTTTACCCGCAGGAATCAATCTAACAGATTTGAATGGTAACACGTATGACATTGATGCCCTTCTTTCTGGAGGAAAAACAATATTCATCGATGTATCAGCAACATGGTGTGGTCCTTGCTGGGGTTTTCACCAGACGCATATATTAGATGATTTGTTTACACAATATGGTCCTTCAGGAACTGATGAGGTTCGTGTTTTTTGGATCGAAGGTGATGCTACTACAGCAGTTAGTTTAATTAGTGGTATTGGTACTAACACACAAGGAGATTGGACTGCAGGCACTACATTCCCTTTGTGCGATGATGCAACAGCCGCTTCAACTCTTCAAATTGGATTTTACCCTACATTGTATATGATTTGCCCTAGTCGTCGTGTTTGGCATATCAGCCCATCCGAAGTGCTTGCATATTGGCCAGTGTCTCAACACATCGCAAATGCTCGTTCATGTAATAATCCAATCGATGCTGTTTTAAATTCATACACTGGCGAAACTTCAACATGTGGAACTCTTTCACCTTTAACGATTCAAATTCAGAATAAAGGAGTTCAAGCCTTATCTTCTGCAACTATTACCGCTTCTATAGGCGGAACAGAAGTGGCAACTACAAATTGGACTGGTGCGCTTGAGCAATTTCAAACAGGAGCAGTTTCTTTTGGTTCTGCTAATATTACATCAACATCTGATTTAACTTTTACAGTAACTCCTACAGGTACTGATGCAGCTCCTTCAGATAACAGTTTTGTGCAATCTATTGATATGGCTCCAACTGTAACAACAGCAAATATTTTTGTTAATATCACCACTGACCAATATGGAACAGAATCAACTTGGAAAATCCGCAAATCAAACAATGCAGTTGTAGCTTCTGGAGGTCCTTATACCGATTTAGCAGCTGCGGGAGTTACAGTTCAGCCAGAAGTAATTGTTACATTACCATTAAACGATTGTTATAAGTTTGAAATGAATGACGCTTATGGTGATGGAATGTGTTGTAATTATGGAGATGGTGGTTATGAAGTTAAGGACTCCGATGGAATAGTTTTGGTTTCAGGAACTGAATTTAGCTCACAGAGTAAAAAAGCATTAATAGCTAACAGTGTAGGTATTAATGATATTTCTAACTTTAATTCTTTAAACGTTTTCCCAAATCCTTCTACAGGTATTTGCAATGTAACAATGAACATCACTAAAAACGAAGTTGTTAGCATCCGTGTTTATAACATGCTAGGTTCATTGGTTTCTTCACGCGATTTAGGAAGTTTAACTCCAGGCGATTACATCTACCAAGTAGATTTATCATCTCAAGCTTCTGGTGTTTACTCCATGATGATGATTACTTCTCAAGGTGTTCAAACACAATTGATCAGTATCAATCGTTAAAATAACGGCACAATTTTTATAGAAAAACCGGGAGGAAATTCCCGGTTTTTCTATTTTTACACGATTATGAAACAAACACTTCTTCTAGTTTTCCTTTTTTCAGGGATTTTATCCGCTCAAGTTTTAGATAATAAACGTGCATTGCCTTCGGTTGATATTAAAACGCTCGATGGTAAGTCATTCAATTCAGCCGATTTCGATAATGGTGGAAAACCGATGATTATTAATTTTTGGGCAACATGGTGCAAACCCTGTATAGCCGAGTTAACAAATATTGATGAGGTATATGAAGAATGGGTAAAAGAAACAGGTGTTAAAATCATTGCCATTTCGATAGATGATTCTAGAAATGCGATGAAAGTAGCACCTTTTGTTAATGGAAGAGGATGGACTTACGATGTTTACCTTGATGCCAATTCCGATTTAAAACGTGCACTCAATGTCAACAATCCACCTCAAACGTTTTTAATTAACGGGAACAAAGAAATTGTTTGGCAACATAACGGGTACACAGATGGCAGTGAGAAAGAGCTTTATGAAATGGTGAAAAAGTTAGCCGAAGGAAAACCTTTGAATTAAAATTTAGAATGAAATCTTATACAAGAATCTTGTTGTTGCTAACAATAGCAAGTAATTCAGTTTTAGCTCAAACAATTGACCAAGGAGAATTACACGGTAATTTTCAATTAGATGCTCAATATTATAATCAAGATTCCTTGATTGGAGCTCCGAATGTTCCTGAGAAAATTCTAAGTAACGGGTTCATGAATCTGAGGTACACAAAAGGAAATTTCACCGGCGGTCTTCGTTACGAGAATTATTTGAATGTAATGCAGGGTTTCGATTCGCGTTACAAAGGCTCCGGAATCCCGTTCAAGTTTGCTTCTTATAAAAATGACAAACTTGAAGCAACAGCGGGTAATTTCTATGAGCAATTTGGAGGAGGCATGGTGTTGCGTGCCTATGAAGAACGAGGATTGGGTTACGACAATGTTTTTGATGGATTTCGTGTTCGATATCAACCTATAAAAGGGCTTTATTTGAAAGGATTAATTGCTCGTCAGCGAGCATTCTTTGCATTAAGTCCTGGAATTATTCGTGCATTCGATTTGGAAATAAATGTGAATGAATTATTTCCTCAACTTGAAAATGCAAAAACAGCAGTTATTTTTGGTGGTAGCGCAGTAAGTCGTTATCAAAAAGATCAATCCGATTTTTACAATCTTCCCGAAAATGTGGCTGCATTCTCAGGAAGAATTAATATCATTCGTGGTAAATTCAATGTGCAATCGGAATATGGATATAAAATTAATGATCCGAATGCAACCAATAAATCGATTTATCATCCTGGCCAAGCATTATCTGTAACAACAACGTATTCAACAAAAGGCCTAGGAATTCTCTTGTCTGCAAAACGACTCGATAATTTTGATTTTCGATCAGACAGGACAGCCACTGGAATTGGATCAAATGTGAATTTCTTACCAGCAATGGCTCAGCAACATACATATAATCTGCCCGCAACTATTTATCCTTATGCAACTCAGCCCAACGGTGAAATGGGATTTCAAGCAGAAGTCAATTATCGTTTAAAGAAGGGGTCAAAGTTAGGTGGCAAGTATGGAACTGAAATAAAGGTGAATTTTTCAGGTACGAATGATTTAGTAAAAAATGCAGTTGAAAATGACACTTTAGGATATACTTCTCCGTTTTTCGAAGTTGGAAAACAGATGATTTTTCGTGACTTCCATATTGAAATACATCGAAAATTTAATGCGAAATGGAAGGCTACGGTTATGTATTTGAATTGGGTTTACAATAAAGATATTATTCAAGGGTTGAGTGGATTCGGAACTATTTTCGCTGATATGGCTGTTGTGGATGTAGCATATAAAATCAATGCATCACATACAATTCGTGTTGAAGCGCAATCACTTTTGAGTAAGCAAGATTTTGGAAGTTGGGCAATGGGAATGATTGAATATACGTTTGCTCCCAATTGGTTTGTTGCTGTTATAGATCAATACAATTACGGCAACCCCGATTCAGCCAAACAGATTCATTACATCACAGGAAATACGGGCTTCAATAAAAATGGAAATCGTATCATGCTTCAATACGGTCGTCAGCGTGCGGGTATCTTTTGTGTAGGTGGTGTTTGTCGAAATGTGCCTGCATCTAATGGATTCTCAATCTCAATTACAAGCAGTTTTTAAATTTGATAGCTGCCGTCTTAAGTATAAATTTATCATTATGAAAAATGTCCTTCTGTTTTTCTCTGCATTTCTAGTAATAGCTTTTTCAAGCTGCGACAAAATTGATGCTCCCTATGGACAAGCAGTAACAACAACTGCAGTTAATGATACAGAGGTTGTTATGCGAAAAGTCTTTATTGAAGATTTTACAGGTCAAACATGTGGAAATTGCCCCAGAGCTGCCGAAGTACTAGAACAAATTCGCGAATTAAGAGGGGATAAAATTGTTTCAATGGCCTTACATGTTGGTTTTTTTGCAGAACCATCAGGCACACATTATCCAAATGATTATCGCACAACAATTGGAAATGAAATTGAGCAGAATTTTGGAAATGAAATAGCGGGTCTTCCGAATGGCCTTGTAAATAGAAAATCGTTTGATGGTATTACCATTCTTTCAAAAGATGCATGGGAAGCGAAATCGGGTGAATTGTTGGATTTACCTCCTGAAGTATTTATGTGGATTACGCCAACATATTCGGCAGCCGATCGTTCTTTGAATGTTTCGGTTAGAACCAAGATACTTCAGGAAATTGCTGAGGGACTTAATATTATTCTCTATCTCACCGAAGACAGTATTGTTGCTGCTCAGAAAGATTATAATCTTCCAAGTCCATCATTAATTGAAGCATACACCCATCGTCACATGTTGAGAGGAAGTATGAATGGAGCTTGGGGTGTTGCATTAAGTCCGCAGACAACTTATAATGTTGGAGAGGAGTTAATCACTTCCGCTTCGTATACAATTCCAGCCGAATGGAATGCTAACCGTGTTTCTGTTGTTGCTCTTATAACCCGGACTTCATCGAAAGAAGTTGTTCAGGCCGAAGACAAAGAGATTTACTGATGTCACAATTCCGAATAGTTTTATTTTTTGTACTCGCATTTCTGTTACCAATTTCAGGGTTTTCTCAGAATGCTCCTACGAAAGTATTTCAAGGCGGATTACTTTTGGGCATCAATACCAGTCAAATTACTGGCGATAACTTAGCTGGTTATAATAAGCTAAGTCCAACGTTTGGTGCATTTGTTCGCATGAAATTGGGTGAAAAATCCGCCCTTCAAATGGAAATGGACTATTTAGGAAAAGGGGCCCATAAGAATCTCCGTCCAAGCGATTCTATTCCAACTTTATATTTGTTACGCTTACATTATATCGAAGTCCCGCTTGTTTTTCAATACGATTATAACAAGAAACTAAATCTCGAAATTGGCCCTTCATTAGGCGTTTTTTTTGGGAGTAGGGAAGAGGATTTGGATGGTGACATGAGTGGAATTTATTCTTCCCGTGAACAATTTAAGCCGTTTGACCTTTCTTTCACCGTTGGAGGAACATGGAGGTTTAATGAGAAATGGTCGTTTAATATCAGATCTGCAAACAGCATCTTCCCCGTTCGAGACCATGATCAAAACACAAGTTTCCGACTCAATAAAGGGCAATATACTTCCTGTATTATGGGTCGGTTTTTTGTTAATTTCTAAAGGATGAAAAAGCTGAAAATTGCTGTTGCTGTTACAGGTGCAAGTGGATCTGTATATGCTCAGGTGCTTCTTGAAAAGCTCAATGAACTGAGCAGTCAGATACAGGAAATAGGTTTGGTGTTTTCGGACAATGCCAAAGATGTTTGGGAATTCGAACTTGGCGATAAATCCTATGAAAATCTCCCATTTAAAACGTATGCAAAGAATGATTTCTTCGCACCGTTTGCTTCTGGGTCTGCTAAGTTTGACGTTGTTATTATTTGTCCATGTTCGATGGGAACATTGGGCAGAATTGCTAATGGCTTTTCGGATGATTTAATGACCCGTGCCGCCGATGTCGCTTTGAAAGAAAGAAGGAAATTGATTCTTGTTGTTCGCGATACACCTTATAGTCTTATTCACCTTCGCAACATGACTTCCATCACCGAAGCAGGAGGAATTATTTGTCCGGCGAGCCCATCGTTCTATTCGAAACCTAACGATTTTAAAGAATTAGCTGCCACAGTAATTGATCGCGTAATTGATTTAGCGGGCTTAGAACAACAAACGTATCGTTGGAGTTCCAATCAAGAATGAAGGATTAAGAATCGGAGTTTGAAATAAATTCAATGTTCCTTTTCAAACCTAAAAAGCCAGTTCTTTTTACTGCCGATTTTCCAAAAACACGAAGGAAGGTTTCTTCGGTTAATTCTTGCCAATCATCTTTTTTCATCCCAATCATTTCGGAATCTGGCTCAAATGCAGGTTCTTGATGTTGCTTCGAAAATCTATTCCAAGGACAAACAGTCTGGCAAACATCGCAACCAAACATCCAATCATCGAATTTACCTTTCCAAGATGAGGGTATTTGATCTTTTAATTCGATGGTGAAATACGATATACATTTACTTCCATTTACTAAATGAGGTTCAACGATTGCCTCTGTAGGACAAGCATCTATACAACGAGTACAAGAACCACAATAATCTTTAATTGGACCATCTGCCTCGAGATGCAAATCCAGAATCAGTTCAGCAATAAAGAAAAATGAACCTTGCTGTTTGTTAATCAGATTTGAGTTTTTCCCAATCCATCCTAAACCACTTCGTTTCGCCCAAGCTTTATCCATTATTGGCGCTGAGTCAACAAAAACGCGTCCTTCAACATCTCCAATTTGCAAGCGAATTTGATCTAAGAATAGAAAGAGTTTTCGTTTTATTACGGAATGGTAATCTTCTCCCATTGCATACATTGACAATTTAGGTGATTCAGGATCATCTTGAATAATATCGGAGTAGTAATTAAATAAAAGTGAAATCACTGATTTTGCACCTGGAACAAGTTGTCGTGGATCAATGCGCTTATCGAAATGATTTTCCATGTAGCTCATTTGACCATGCATTCCTTTGTTTAGCCATTTCTCAAGTTGAAATGCTTCCTCGCTTAATTGCTCGGCTTTGGAAATACCACAGAAATCAAAACCAAGATTCTTAGCAATCGATTTAACGATTGAAGTACGATTATTGGCAAGAATATCAGTAGTAGTCAAATCAAATGAATGTTAATCAATCATCAAATAAACCACCTTGTTTATTGAAGCGGCTCATACCTAAATGTCGGTATGCTAAATCGGTAACTTCTCTTCCACGCGGAGTTCGAACTATAAATCCTTCTTGAATTAAAAAAGGTTCGTAAACTTCTTCGATTGTTTCCGCATCTTCTCCACATGCAGTTGCTATGGTCGTAACTCCAACTGGACCACCTTTAAATTTCTGGATGATTGTACTTAAAATACGATTGTCCATTTCGTCCAAACCATATTTATCTACATTCAAGGCATCAAGAGCAAGGTTGGTAATTTCTAATGTGATAGTTCCATTTCCTTTCACCATCGCAAAATCTCTCACACGCCGTAACAGTGCGTTTGCAATTCTTGGTGTTCCTCTGCTTCTCCCAGCAATTTCTTTCGACGAGGCATCATTAATTTCAATTTGAAGAATTCCAGCAGCCCGATGCACAATTTTAGTTAGCAATTTTGCATCATAATAGTTCAATCGGGAATTAATGCCAAATCGAGCTCTTAATGGTGCGGTGAGCAATCCCGAGCGGGTAGTTGCCCCAATCAATGTGAAAGGATTTAAACTGATTTGAATTGATCTGGCATTGGGGCCGGTTTCAATCATGATATCAATTTTATAATCTTCCATTGCCGAGTACAAATACTCTTCAATGACTGGGCTCAAACGATGAATCTCATCAATAAATAAAACATCGTGAGGATCAAGGTTGGTTAACAAGCCAGCAAGATCTCCAGGTTTATCTAATACAGGGCCTGATGTAACTTTAAAACCAACACCTAATTCATTCGCAATAATATTGGCTAAAGTTGTTTTTCCTAAACCAGGTGGACCATGAAGTAAAACATGATCCAATGCTTCTTCGCGCATTTTTGCAGCTGCAACAAATACCATCAAATTGTCGAGCACGTGAGGCTGACCGGTAAAGTCATCAAAACTCGCAGGTCTTAAAACTTTTTCAATCTCCTTGTCTTTGGAAGTTAAGTTATTAAGTTCAGGATCGAGATTGGGATTCATGTTGGCAAGTTACATTGGAATTGGTTCCAAAAAAAACGTCCTTCTGGTTTGGAAGGACGTTTTTTAAAAATTCTATTTAGGATTACTTAATGTGCTCCCTCAGCAATCTCTTTTTCTGTCATTGGTTCATTCTGAGGAACGAAGTCTTCAGTACGATCTGGTTTACTGTAATCATAAGCCCAACGGTGAACTTCAGGAATAGCACCTGGCCAGTTTCCATGAATGTGTTCAACAGGAGCTGTCCATTCCAATGTGTTTGATTTCCATGGATTTTGAGGAGCTTTCTGACCTTTAAAAATACTGTAGAAGAAATTGAATAAGAAAATTAGTTGACCAGATGCTGATAATATAGCAAACCAAGTAACCATTACATTGATATCAACCAAATCATCGAAGATTGGGAATTCAGTAAACGTATAATAACGACGAGGAACACCTGCAAGTCCTAAGAAGTGCATTGGGAAGAAAACTCCGTATGCACCTACAAATGTTATCCAAAAGTGTGCATAACCCAATTTCTTATTCATCATTTTTCCAAACATTCTAGGGAACCAATGATAAACTCCAGCTAACATTCCAAAAATAGCTGCAGAACCCATCACCAAGTGAAAGTGAGCAACTACGAAATAGGTGTCATGAACATTAATATCCAACGCAGAGTCACCTAAAATAATTCCAGTAACACCACCTGTGATGAAGAAAGAAACCAATCCAATGGCAAAAAGCATTGCAGGAGTGAACTTCAAATCGCCTTTCCAAAGTGTGGTAATGTAATTAAACGCTTTAACAGCCGAAGGAATAGCAACTAGCAAGGTTGTAAATACGAACACAGAACCCAAGAATGGATTCATTCCTGTGATAAACATGTGATGACCCCAAACAACAAACGATAAGAATGCAATTCCTAAAATAGATGCAATCATGGCACGGTAACCGAAAATTGGCTTACGTGAATTGGTCGCAATTACTTCAGATGTAATTCCCAAAGCAGGAAGAAGAACAATGTAAACTTCAGGATGACCTAAGAACCAAAATAAGTGTTCGTATAAGATTGGACTACCACCATTATATTCTAATGCTTGTCCACCAATATATATATCACTTAAGTAAAAGCTTGTACCGAAACTACGATCGAATATCAACAGAAGAACAGCAGCAAACAATACTGGGAAAGAAAGTACACCCAAAATGGCAGTAACTAAGAATGCCCAAATTGTTAAAGGAAGACGAGTCATTGACATTCCTTTAGTACGAAGGTTAATAACAGTAACGATATAATTTAAGGAACCAAGTAATGAAGATATTACGAACAATGACATAGAAGCTAACCAAAGGGTCATTCCTAAGCCAGAACCTGGCATAGCTTGAGGCAAGGCACTTAGTGGTGGGTAAACTGTCCAGCCACCAGAAGCGGGGCCTGATTCGATAACTAATGAAAACATCATTACCGAAACAGATGAAAAGAAGAACCAAAACGAAAGCATGTTCAAGAAACCTGAAGCCATGTCTCTAGCTCCAATTTGAAGAGGAATAAGTAGATTCGAAAAAGTACCACTCAAGCCACCTGTCAATACAAAGAATACCATGATAGTTCCATGAATTGTGACAAGTGCTAAGTAAAAATTCGGATCTAGAATTCCACCTGGCGCCCATTTACCTAAAATTGGTTCTAAGAATGGAAAACTTTTTCCTGGCCAAGCAAGTTGTAAACGAAAAACAAGAGACATTAACATTGCTAAAACACCCATGAATACCGCAGTAATCAAGAATTGTTTTGCAATCATCTTATGATCTTGCGAGAAGATATACTTGCTAATAAATGTGTCATGATGCTCATGATCGTCGTGATCATGATGTGCGTGACCGTGTTCTACATGAGCTACATCGTGTGTTGCATGCTCAACATTTTGTGTATGATCCTTTTCTAACATTTTGCTCTCTTTGTTTTTTTAATAGACTGAAGCAATAAGCTTTTTTAATGTGAAGACTTAGGTATAACAACCTGTGCAGTAATTTTGTTTTCGACAATAGCAGAATCTTTAGGAGTTGAAGAATCTGTTGATTTTGTTTGAGCAGTAACAGCTTGTTTTTGCATCCAAGTCTGTTGTTCAGCAATCCATTTGTTATATTCTTCTTGTGTATCAACTATAATATCCATTTGCATGTTGAAATGCGAAGCTCCACAAACCTTGTTACATAAAAGAATGTAGTTAAACTTGTCATTTTTCAATTTACCTCGCATTTCTTTGGTGGTAATGGTAGGTGTAAATTCAAATGTTGTTTCCATACCTGGTACGCAATTCATCTGTGCACGGAAATGCGGCATAAACGCACTGTGAATTACATCACGAGAACGAAATTTGAATAAAACCGGTTTACCTAATACAAGGTGAAATTCACCTTTAACAATTATGTCATCATCTGCTTTTGAATCAGATACTAAACCTAAGTCATTACCTTCTCCAATTTTACGGAAATCAGACTTGCCTAAAACATTATCCTTTCCAGCATATCGGGCTGTCCAATCAAATTGTTTTGAATAAAGTTCAACAACCATTGCATCTTTTGAACCTGGGTAGATAACATCGCTCCATACCGTTAATCCATAAGCAATTAAACCTGATAATACGATTGCAGGAATAATAGTCCAGATCATTTCAAGTTTATTACTGTGCGCAAAATATACAGCTCTTCTACCTTTAACACTTACGTTTTTATATATCTGATAAACCATAATGATATGGGTCAGGACAAAAACAAATGCAATTACAGCTGTAGTAACGTTAAATAGATTGTCTATTTCAGGACCATGAGCGGATGCTGATTCAGGAAGAAGTTTGTCTTTATATTTAAAGAATTGCCAAGCGCAAAAACCAAGGAATGCCATTAAAAACAATACCCAAAGTGCTGCTTGATTGCGTCCTTCCGCTTCTGTGATTACATCATCTTTGCGGCCACCACGCAGATCAGCAGAAAGATTGTAAATGGACATCACCCGACTTGCGGCGATTACAAACAATACAATTACAGCCAGAACAAGAAGTGTCATATGGTTGGATTTCTGTTGAAAAAATTCGAATTAAATATGATGATGAACGCTTTCTTGATAAAAAACGTGGTTTGTGTTTGAAACAGGACGGCTTGCTAATTTTCTTAAAACAACGAATAAAAACAAACCTAAGAATCCTAACATTGTTCCTATTTCAATCCAATCTAAGTGCCAATGTTCTTTCATTGTTCCTGGCATAATCATTACAAAATTATCGCTCCAGTGACCAATTAAAATTACAATACCTACAAAGAATAGCAAATTGAAATTTCGTTTGTTTCCACGCTTCATCAAAACAAGGAAAGGAAAGAAAAAGTTTAAAAATAGATTCAAAATAAAGATGAATTTGTAATTTTTAAAACGATCCATGTAATATGTTACTTCTTCAGGAATATTAGAATACCAGATGAGAAGGTATTGAGAAGTCCAAAGGTATGTCCAGAAAATAGAAAATGCGAACATGAATTTACCTAGGTCATGAATATGGTTATCGTTTACTTCTGGCAATAGACCTTGGTTTTTCAAATGAAGCGTAACCAAAGTAATCATCGTTAAAGCACTTACAAAGAAACCAGCAAATGTATACCATCCGAATAGTGTACTAAACCAATGCGTATCTATTGACATAATCCAATCCCAAGCAGAAGTAGAAGAAGTTACAGCGAAGAATACTAAAAACCAAGCAGCTAAGCTCTGACTGCTTTTCCAATTGGAAACATCTAAATTTTGCTCTTCCATTTGTGATTTTTTCATAAAAGCACGAAGAAACAAAATCCAACCTCCAAGATAAACAAGGGTACGTATTATAAAAAATGGAGCATTTAAAAAGCTGCTTTTCCCAGCAATAATTTCATCGTAATGATGTCCATGATTAAGAGAAGCGTCAGTAACTTCTGGATCAGCCCAATGATAAATATGATTAAAATGCAATGCAGATAAAATCGATACAATAGCCATAAATGCTGCACCTACAGGTAAGTAACTAGCAACGGCTTCCATAGGACGTTTAACAACTGCCGACCAACCTGCTTCTGCTGCATATTGAACCGCCATAAAAAATAAGGCGCCCAATGAAATGGCCATGAAGAAAAAAGAATTTAGCAGAAGGCTTGGCCAAACACGATGCGAATCTGCAATAAATCCACCAACAATACTTATCACTCCAATAGCGATTAGTACAAAGCAAATGTTACGTGTTTTAGATGTGAAGATATACTGGTTCATTTTACCTGTAATTATTAATTTGTGTCAGGTGCTTACTTCTTGTCTGTAGGTTTTGTTGAAGGAGCTGAGGCACTAGTCATTGTAGAAGAAGACTGAGTAGAATCTGCCGCAGGAGCTGAAGTTCCTAAACCATCTGCTCTGAGTTTTTGAACCCAACGTACTACTTGCCAACGTTCATTGTAATTGATTTGTGATGCATGAGAGCCCATCATGTTTTTACCATAGTATAATGTATGATACATTTTACCTTCAGGAAGATCTTTGATGGTTGCACCATAATATGAAGGAACTCCAGCATACTTTTCTAGTTGAACTAAAATACCATTTCCGTCTCCTTTTTCACCATGGCAATGAATACAAAAGTTTTTATAAATCTTTTCTCCTTTAGCAACATTCTCAGGAGTGTTTTCAATTGGATTTTTTAATCCTAAACCAGCTGCTTCGTATCCTTCGTTAGTATTAGGAAATCCATAAGGTTCGAAAAAAGGCAAAGTTTCTTCGTTGAATCGAGGTACCGATCCTAAAACCGGTTTTTGAGAGGCTAAGCCGTCTTTAAAAACGGAATTTTCCCCGTAAGCTTCTAATGCAGGCCCTCGGTACATGTCAGGAGCATACTCAACACCTGGACTCAATGGATTCTTTGAGCAAGATGTTATTATTAAACAAGCTAGTAAAGTAGCTGTTAATGTTGAAAATATTGATCGGGCGTTCATAGTCATTGTGAAACCTCCTTAATTCAATTCTTTGTGGTTGATTTCAATTGCTCCAGTGTTTCGAAGTGTTGAAAGAATCTCGTCTTCAGTTACTCGCTTATTTTCGGATGATTGAATTTCCATGATAAACTTATCATCTGTTGAGCGAATGTCTGGATTGTGTGGCTTGCGACCTGGATAAAGTTTATTTACTAATAAGTAACTTATTACCATTCCGTGAGCAGCACAAAATACGGTAAGCTCAAAAGTAACTGGAATAAAAGCTGGAAAATTTTGCAGCCAAGTAAAGTTAGGTTTACCTCCGATATTCATTGGCCAATCATGAATCAACATATACCAAGTCATCCAGATTGCGAATGAAGTTCCAAACATTCCATAAAAGAATGCGAAATTTGATAATCGTGTTGGTTTTATTCCTATGACAGGATCTAAACCGTGAATAGGAAATGGAGAAAATACATCTTTGATTCGGACACCTTTACTTGTGAGTGCTTTTGCACTTTCGAGAAGCACTTCCTCGTCATCAAATACTCCGTAAATTACTTTTTTGCTCATAACGGATTAATGCTTGGCTTGTTTAGGATTTTCGCTTGTTGATTTCAAAATAGTTTTCAACTCACTTAATGCAATTACAGGGAATGTTCTTGAGAACAATAAGAACAATGTGAAAAATATTCCAATTGTACCAATGAAAATTCCAATATCTACGAATGTTGGGTGAAACATCGTCCAACTTGAAGGAAGATAATCGCGATGCAATGATGTAACGATAATTACAAATCGTTCGAACCACATTCCAATATTTACGAAAATAGAGATGATGAATGTTGCAATAAAACTCTTACGAATTTTCTTAAACCAAAATAGCTGAGGTGTAATAACATTACATGTCATCATTGACCAATATGACCACCAATAAGGTCCCGTTGCACGATTTAAAAATGCATATTGTTCGTATTCAACACCTGAATACCACGAAGTAAATAATTCAGTTAGATATGCAACACCAACGATTGAACCTGTCAGAATAATAATCTTATTCATTAATTCAATATGTTGAATGGTGATATAATCTTCAAGGTGAAGCACTTTACGCATAATAATTAACAACGTAAGTACCATGGCAAATCCAGAGAAAATTGCACCCGCAACAAAGTAGGGAGGGAAAATGGTTGTATGCCAACCTGGAATTACTGATGTAGCAAAGTCCATGGATACAATAGTGTGAACTGATAGTACCAAGGGCGTAGAAAGACCTGCAAGTACTAACGAAACTTCTTCAAATCGAGACCATTGTTTAGCCGAACCACTCCATCCAAAACTAAGAATGTTGTAAATTTTTCTCATTCTAGGCTTCATCTGACGATCACGAACTGTTGCAAAGTCAGGAATAAGTCCAGTATACCAAAACACAAGTGATACAGAAAAATAAGTAGAGATGGCGAATACATCCCAAAGTAAGGGTGAGTTAAAGTTAACCCATAAAGATCCAAATGTATTTGGAAGTGGAAGTACCCAATATGCAACCCAAACACGCCCCATGTGCATTACTGGAAATAATGCGGCACAAATTACAGCGAAAATCGTCATCGCTTCTGCAGAACGGTTAATAGACATTCTCCAACGTTGACGGAACAAAAGGAGAACAGCTGAGATCAAAGTACCAGCGTGACCGATACCTACCCACCATACGAAATTGGTAATATCCCAAGCCCAACCAACGGTTTTGTTATTACCCCAAACTCCAATTCCAGTTCCAATAGTGTAAGCAAAACATCCTACACCCCAGAGAGCAAGTAAAGATGCAATTGTAAAAACTATTTTAAATAGTCTACTTGCTTTTCCCTCAATAGGCCTTGATATATCCTCTGAAATTTGGTGATATGTTTTCTCACCTAAAATTAAGGGTTGTCTTACTGTGGCTGATGAATGATGTTCCATATCTTCTCGATGCTGTGGCGAATAAATTAAGCCTCGTTGGCAGATTTGTTACGAATTTTAGTCAGGTAGAATACTGATGGTTGTGTTCCTACTTCCTCTAGAAGTTGATACTTACGCTCATTATTCCATGCCTTACGTACTTCCGATTGTTGATCATTGAAATCTCCAAAAGTAATTGCATTTGTAGGGCAAGCTTGCTGACAAGCTGTTTTAATTGAACCATCTTTTGGACGGCTGCTATTTTTCTTTGATTCAAGTTTCCCTGCTTGTATACGTTGAATACACATAGAGCACTTTTCCATTACACCTCTAGAACGAACGGTAACATCTGGATTTAATACCATTTTACCTAAATCATCGTACATGTTGAAATCAAATTCAGCATTTTCGTTATAACGGAACCAGTTGAATCGACGAACTTTATATGGACAGTTATTTGCGCAATAACGTGTTCCGATACAGCGGTTGTAAGTCATTTGGTTTAACCCTTCCAAGCTATGTGTTGTAGCTAGAACAGGACAAACTGTTTCGCAAGGAGCATGATTACAATGCTGGCACATTACCGGTTGGAAAACAACTTCTAAAGTATCTGAAGAAGAAGGAACTTCCATTTTCAGGAATTTATCAATTGCACCAACTCCATCTTTTTCAGCTACTTCTTCATTCATATCTGAAGAATAGTAACGGTCAATTCGCATCCAGTGCATTTCGCGACTTCTGCGAACTTCATCTTTACCTACAACTGGGACGTTATTTTCTGCAGTACAACTGATAACACAAGAACCACAACCAATACAAGAATTCAGGTCGATAGCCATATTCCAGAAATGGTTAGTATTCTTGAAGCTACCCCATAAATCTAATTCTTTAGCTGATGCCTTACCTTCAATTTTAGTATTGGAAAGGTTAGTAGCATAGAGTAAATCTTCGTTACCTGCTTTAGAATCTTTTTTGTATTCTTCCAATGTCGCTTCTTTCACAATCTGACGACCCATCATGGTATGATGCGTTTGAGTTGCAGCGATATGATATTTTGCTTTACTTTCAGAAACAGTAATTCCTGAAGTATTATATTGGAATGTATTATCGTTAAATGTTACAAATGGGAATGCATTAGCACCAATTCCATTTGCCGTCTTTCCTGAAGCAGTTCTTCCATAACCAAGAGCAATTGCAATAACTCCTTTCGGAATTCCTGGTTGAGCAACAACTGGTAATTGAACTGAAGTTGTTCCCGATTTAACTTCAACTACATCGGATTCTTGTTCTTGACCCATTAATGTATTGAATCCTTTTTCCCTCATTTCTTCAGGATTCATCAATACATAATTATCCCAAGTTACTTTGGTAATAGGATCAGGAAGTTCTTGTAACCAAGGGTTGTTAGCTTGATTACCTGTTCCGGCTCCTGTTTTTTGATAGATAACTAATTCAATTCCTGATGATCTTCCAGCTTTCGCTAAAATTGCTGAAGCTGCACTAGTAATGTCTGTATTTACAGATGCAACTGGAGCTGTTGCTGCGATAGCTGTAATTTTAATTGATTCAGAAACCGCTGTCGTAGCTAAAGGCTCAGCAATAACACTTACCGGAGTTGCACTAGCCATAACTCCATCATGTAATGACTTATACCAGAAATCAATGAATGTTATGTATCCTGAAGAAGATGGGAAAATAGTTGTTTCCCAAATCTTTGAAATATAATCATGAGCATTTGTTGTATTGCCAGCCCAAGTCAATAAACTCTCAAGTACTTGACGAGATTTGAATAATGGATTTATGGTTGGTTGCCCAAGTGTGAAATGTCCTTTACGTGGATTTGCATCTAACCAAGATTCTAAGAAGTGGTGGTCAGGAGCAATAACTTTACAAGCAGCAGCTGTTTCGTCAACTCTGTCGGAGAAAGAAACGGATAAACTTACTTTGGACAGAGCATCTTTAAACGCTACTCCATTTGGTAAAGAATAAACAGGATTTACATTGTGAATTAATACAGCAGATATTTTACCAGCCATCACTTCAGAAACGAAAGTGTTTACTGCTAAATCATTTCCTTGGCGAGTAAAATCTTCAACATTCTTGTTGATAGAGGTTCCATAAGAACCAAGATGTGTGTTAATAGCATTTACAACTTGTTGAATATGTGCATCGTTAATACCACAAACAACTAATGCTTTACCTTTTCTAGCATTTAATTCTTTAGCCAATTCAACAATAGCTGAATCTTTTGCATCTAAACTTTTTGAAGGAAGGTTATTTCCAGTTAATTTATTGTAAAGATTGATTACTGCAAGACCAATTTGAGACGGTTTTAAAGCAATTCTTTTATCAGCATTCGAACCTGTAACACTTAAATTTGATTCAATTTGAAAGTGGCGAGACATTTTTTTCTCGTCTTTGTTCAATTTTCTAGTAGCTGAATATTGACGAGAATGTTCCACTGGACTTAGCCAATTTGTTAAGAAGTCACATTCAATACCAACTACAATTTCTGCATTTTCGAAATTGTAAGTAGGGATAAATGATTTACCAAAAGAAGCAAGATTCGCATCGGCGATACCTTTGTATGAAATGGTATCGTAAGTAATAACTTGAGAAGTAGGATATTTTGTGGTGAATTCTGCCAAAGCAGATTTCATGGAAGGACTAATTATCGTAGATGTAAGTATGCGTATAGCACCTCCAGCAGCAGCAATTCCCTCTAATTTAGAAGATACTTCTGCATCAACAGCTTTCCAATCGCTGTCTTTACCATTAAACATTGGCCCTTGAATACGAGCACTATCGTATAATGAAAGAACCGATGCTTGAACACGAGCATGAGAACCTCCCTTTGTAATGGAGCAAAGTTCGTTTCCATCCACTTTAATTGGACGACCTTCTCGTGTTTTAACTAAAACTCCTGCAAAGTCATTACCATCCCAATGCGTTGATGCATAATAATTAGCAACGCCAGGAGTAATTTCTTCTGGTTTGTTAAGGTAAGGTATTGCCTTGCGAACTGGTGTTTCACATGCAGCTAATGATGCAGCGGTAACACTAAATCCTAAGAATTTTAAAAAATCTCTACGGTTTGTTGATGTATCAACGATGCTTTCGTCACCGAGGAATTTATCAACCGGAAGGTCTTCGGCAAATTCATTTTGCTGAAGCTTTACGAACTCAGGTGTACCTTGAAGTTCTTCTATTCCTTTCCAGTATTTCTTCGAATTGCTCATACTTCGTAAAAGTCCGGGTTATGCAGAATGTTGTGAATCAATAATGACATTTAGAGCATTCCAAACCTCCGATTTTTCCAATCGTAAATTTGTCGCCTTTTTTGTATGCAGGATCATTAACGAATTGCTTGTGAAGCTCTTCGTAATATTTATTGTCTTTGTAATCAACTTCTGTCTTGCGGTGACAATCAATACACCATCCCATCGTAAGTGGAGAATATTGTTGAATTACAGCCATTGAATCAACTGGCCCGTGACATTCTGTGCATTCAATTTTACCCACTTTAACGTGTTGGCTGTGATTGAAATAAACGTGATCAGGAAGATTATGAACTCTTATCCATTCGATTGGCTTTTTATTTGGTCCATACACGCGTGTTTCTGGATTATAATCCAAAGCAGCATAAATTTTTCCGATCTCAACTTTACCATCGACAGCCCCCTCTTGAATGTAAGCATGACAATTCATACATACATTGGCAGATGGAATATTTGCATGTTTTGATTTTTCAACACCGCTGTGACAATAAACACATGCAATTTGATTTTGTCCAGCGTGAATTTGGTGTGAAAATTTGATTGGTTGCTCAGGCGCATATCCTTGATAAATACCAATACCCATTAATCCATCCCATCCTTGTTTTAACAACCAGCTAACGAAAAACAATCCGACTAAAGCAACTATCTTTTTATTATTTGAAGCCCAATATCTAAAAGTCTTGTATGGACTTAATACAGGTTTGATTTCAGTAACGATGCCTTGTTTTTCATCAACTAGCGTCTTTAAAGATTTATTAACCGTTCCAAGAACTCGTACAAGAATAATTAGTATTAAACCAACTACTAGTAAAATGTAAAAGTAAGTATCGCTATTAGTTCCGCTATCTCCTGCTCCTGTTACTGCAGTTTTTGCATCAGCTGTTGTTGCAACTGGAGCATCTCCACCTTTATCAGCCCAATCGATAACAGCTATAATTTCAGCATCAGATAGACCTTGCGCAGGCATTATTGATTTGCCATATTCCTCATAAAGCTTATTTGCATAAGCGTCTCCTGTCTTTAAGAATTCAGTTGAGTTCTTAACCCAAGAGATGAGTTTAGCTTCATCAGTCCATCGGGCACGAACTCCTTTAAGACCAGGTCCAATTAATTTTTGGTCGGTTGGTTTATGGCAGGAAGCACAATTTCCTTTAAACAACTTAGCACCATCTTGTGCGAAAGTTGTGGAAGATGTAATTGCGACAGTAAAACATACTGCCAAAAATCTTAATATGTATGAATGGAATAGTTGCATAGACCAACAAGGACAAATCCTATTTTAGTTTTAACGGGTGCAAATTTAGTTGGAATCACTATAAATCATTAATTATTTTGACTTTGTTTTTAATTTAGAATGATTCTAAATTACACTTGACGACTCTTTATGCAATAAATTAATATTCTTTAAATCTTTCGTTCAAATTCTCAGTGAGTTATGAATTTTTAGATAAAATAGTTATTGTACTGAGTTTATTTTAATGAACATTATTTATGTTAAATGTTAATAAAACCTTCTTATTTTCGCCCTTAAATATTTAGAATATGAATCATTTTTTGTGTCAATTCTATTCATCAAGACTGCTTGGTTTACATTTCAACTTAGTATTTCTTATTCCTTTTGCTTTAACTGCTCAAGTTGATTCTATGTATACAGAATCAAATATTTCGCTTTCTAATCATAAAGATTCTAGCTCTATCGGTACATTTACTTTATCGCTCCCTGTAGGATTAGATCAATTAATTGAATCCTATAAAAAAGTCAATTATACTTCAACAGGTTTAGATGGTTATCGAGTTCAGATATTCTCGGAATCGGGAAATAATGCGAAAGAACATGCACAACAATCTCTTTCTGAATTCAATCAATCGTTGTTTGGAAATTGTTTAGCCTACTTAATTTATCAGCAACCTAATTTTAAAGTTCGTTGTGGCGATTATCGAACAAAAGCAGAAGCCCGGAGACTTCTCAAACAATTGTCTGGTCAGTATCCGGGCGCCTATATTGTCAAGGATAATATTAAAATTCCTTAATGATTAAAGTTTGCGTTTAATTTCAACGTTTTCGTATCCTTCAATAATATCTCCTTCTTTAATATCATTGAAATTATGAATATTTAATCCGCATTCATATCCTGTAGCAACTTCTTTCACGTCGTCTTTGAATCGTTTCAACGATCCTAGATCTCCTGAATACACAACAATTCCATCACGAATAAGTCGAATTTTAGTGTGGCGGGTAATTTTACCATCCAATACATAACATCCAGCGACGGTTCCCACTTTTGTGATCTTGAATACATCGCGAACTTCTACGTTACAAACAATTTTCTCTTCAAACTCTGGAGCAAGCATTCCATCCATCGCTGCTTTAATTTCTTCGATTGCCTTGTAGATAATCGAATAGAATCGCATATCAATTTCTTCATTCTCAGCAAGTTTTCTTGCACTTGCTGAAGGTCGAACTTGGAAACCAATAATGATTGCATTGGAAGCTGAAGCAAGAAGTACATCACCTTCGGTTACTTGACCCACTGATTTGTGGATAATATTAACTTGAATTTTTTCAGTAGATAGTTTCAATAATGAATCGGAAAGAGCTTCCACAGATCCATCAACGTCACCTTTCACAATGATGTTCAGTTCTTTAAAGTCTCCAATCGCAATACGTCTTCCAATTTCATCAAGTGTAATGTGCTTGTGAGTACGAATACCTTGTTCACGTTGAAGCTGCTGACGTTTGTTTGCAATTTCACGTGCTTCACGCTCGTCACTCATTACATTGAATTTATCACCCGATGATGGCGCTCCGCTTAATCCGAGCATTTGAACAGACATCGAAGGACCAGCTTCTTTAATAGGAGCACCGCGCTCATTGAACAATGCTTTAACACGACCACTATTTGGTCCAGCTAATACTACATCGCCAACACGAAGCGTACCTGCAAGAATAATCATGGTGGTAACATAACCACGCCCTTTATCTAATTCAGATTCAATGATGGTTCCGCTTGCACGTTTATCTGGATTTGCTTTTAGTTCTAACAATTCGGCTTCAAGCAAAACTTTTTCGAGCAATAGATCTATGTTTTTACCAAGTTTAGCGGCAATCTCTTGGATTTGGTACTTACCACCCCAATCTTCCACGAGAATATTCATCTGAGCTAATTGCTCACGAATTTTTTCAGGATTCGCACCTGGTTTATCAATCTTATTAATTGCAAATACAATTGGAACTTGAGCTGCTTGAGCATGATTAATTGCTTCAATTGTTTGAGGCATCACATAATCATCGGCAGCAATTACAATAATTGCCACATCCGTAACCTGAGCACCACGAGCACGCATGGCCGTAAAGGCTTCGTGACCAGGAGTGTCCAAGAATGTAATTCGTTTACCATTTTCCATGGTTACGTTATATGCTCCAATATGCTGGGTAATTCCTCCCGCTTCTCCGGCAATTACGTTTGCCTTACGAATGTAATCGAGCAAGGATGTTTTTCCATGATCGACGTGTCCCATAACAGTTACAATAGGCGGTCGAGGTACTAAATTTTCATCAGTATCTTCCTCTTCTTTAATTGCCTCTTGAACTTCTACCGAAACAAATTCAACTTTGTAATCAAATTCCTCTGCAACAATGGATAATGTTTCTGCATCAAGTCGCTGATTAATTGAAACAAATAATCCCAACGACATACACGTTGAAATAATTTCATTTACAGGAACATTCATCATTCGTGCAAGTTCATTTGCAGAAACGAATTCGGTTACCTTGATTATTTTTTCAGTCCCTTCTGCGTCAGCTTCTTCTTGCGCAGCACGATAATCCTCGCGCTTTTGCTTTCTGTATTTAGCAGACTTTGACTTTTGTTTTCCTTGACTTAATCGTGCAAGTGTTTCTTTAATTTGCTTTTGAACATCCTCTTCAGTAAGTGGAGCTTTTGGTGCATTGGGTGCAGGTCTTTGATGATTAGGCCCTCCTTGACGTGGACGGATTTCTCTATTTGGACCAGTATTATTTCCACCCGGATTTGGTTTTCCAGCGCCAGGTGCACCACTTTGAGGTTTGCCTGTTCCAGCACCTGCTTGAGGCGTATCGATACGTTTCCGCTTCTTTTTACGATCGTTGTTTCCTAGTCCAGCACCTGACGATGATGCAATTGGTTTTTTAGGTGGTTCCGGAGCGAGTTCAATTTTACCTAATATTTTAACACCACCTAGTTTTTCACGTGCGGCTCTAAATAGTTCATCGCTCGGTTTAATTTCTGCAACAGAGTCTGTTATTTCAGTTACTTCAGATATTTCTATAGTTAGTGGTGTTTCAACTGCAGGAGTAGATGCGATAGGTTCCGCTTTTGGACTAGCTTCTGGAGCAGGAGTTGGCGAAATTGCTTTTGGAGTTTCTTTAACTTCAGGAGCAACCGTTTTTTTCTCCTTCTCTTTTTCTTTACCTGGTTTCTTTCCTTTGTTTTTATCGAAAGCTCCTAAATCAATTTTCCCAATTACTTTTATTTGATTCTCTTTCGAAGTAGGAGTTGGAATTTCTTCCGGTTCATCTTGTTTAACTTCAGCAGATTCTTTTATTGTTTCGGGCTCAATTGTTTTAACCTCCGCAATAACAGGTGCTATTTCAGCAACCTTTTCTTCAATAATAACTGGCGGTTCTATTTTTACAACCACAGGTTCTGGCTCAACTACAGGAGTAGATGTTTGATTTTTGGAGCCACCACCCATGCCTTTGATCAAAAACTCATCGGGTTCATCTTCTGGATCATCCAATTTAGAGGCCGCTTGAGTTTCTTCAATGCCAATGGACTCACGCTTAAGGCGAGTTTGGATAATTTTTTTCGATTCCTCCTTGACGGATTTTTCAGCGCCATATTCCTTTAGAAGGATGGCATACATATCATCACTAATCTTAGAATTCCGGTTTACATCTTCAAACCTTTTATCGGTAAGAAAATCAATCACCGTCTGAACCCCAACATTTAGTTCGGATGCTACTTTACTGATTCGTCTTGTTTGTTGTGCTTCTGACATTCAAAAGTATTATTATTGTTTTGATACTCACTCGTGCTTTGGTTTATTCAAACTCAGCACGAAGAATTCGCATCACCTCTTTTATTGTTTCTTCTTCAAGATCTGTACGTTTAACCAAATCATCCATTGGAAGTTCCAATACACTCTTGGCTGTATCGCAACCTGCTTTTTTCAATTCATCTAGAATCCAGCTATCAATTTCATCGCTAAATTCCTCCAAATCAACGTCCTCTTGGTCGATATCCGAATCGCGATAAACATCTATCTCGTATCCAGTAAGTTTACTAGCAAGTTTAATGTTCAATCCACCTTTCCCAATAGCCAAAGAAACTTGATCGGGCTTAAGAAAAACTTCAGCACGTTTGGTTGCCTCATCTAATTTTATGGAAGATATTTTAGCAGGACTTAAAGCACGTGTTATGTATAATGCATTGTTAGTTGTAAAGTTAATTACATCGATATTTTCATTTTTCAATTCACGCACAATTCCATGAATTCTTGATCCTTTCATTCCGACACAAGCTCCAACTGGATCAATACGATCATCATAACTTTCAACAGCAACTTTCGCACGAACACCTGGTTCACGAATAATTTTCTTGATTGTAATCAAACCATCAAATACTTCAGGTACTTCTTGTTCAAAAAGCTTTTCAAGGAAAAAAGGAGAAGTTCTTGAAAGAACAATCTGAGGGGTATTGTTTTTCATGTCAACACGAAGAACAACCGCCCGTACATTTTCACCCTTTTTGAAAAAATCGCTTGGGATTTGTTCCGTTTTGGGAATTACCAATTCATTTCCATCTTCATCCAAAATGAGGACTTCTTTTTTCCAAACTTGGTAAATTTCACCAGAAACAACTTCGCCAACACGGTCTTTATATTTACGGTAAACACTGTCTTTTTCAAGATCAGAAATACGAGCGACCAGGTTCTGACGGAATGCTAAAACTGCACGACGACCAAAGTCATTAAGTTTGATTTCTTCTGAAACCTCTTCCCCAACTTCAAAATCGGGTTGAATTTTAACGGCATCTGAATAGCCAATTTGACTGTTTTGGTCTTCAACTGTATCATCTTCAACGATCTCGCGGTTGTGCCATACTTCTAGGTCACCTTTGTCGATGTTGATGATAATGTCGAAATTTTCATCCGATCCATATTTTTTGATGATCATATTCCGGAATACATCTTCCAGAATACCCATCATAGTTACACGATCGATGTTTTTGAATTCTTTGAACTCTGCGAACGATTCAATGAGAGCGGCGTGTTCCATTGTTTAAATTTGCATGCATTTAAATGGTTATAACCAATCGTGTTTCTTTCACTTCTGAAAGTAATACAGTCATGGCTTCTTTTGAATTTGTTGTTTGATCTATTTTTTTGCTGCGGCCTTTCTTCGATGGAAGATATTGTATGCTCTCCGAATCGGACCCAAGTAATTCTCCTGAAAATTTATCTCCGTTCGACATTAAAATCTCTATTTCTTTTCCGATATATTTAACATATTGTCGTTCATGGCGAAATGGAGAATCAATCCCTGGTGAGGAAACTTCCAACTCAAAGTCTTGTTGTTCGCGATCAAATTGTGATTCGATATGCTTACTCAGTGCAATACAATCTTTAATTGAAACATGCTCATCATTCTCAATGAAAATACTAATTCGGTTTCCCGAACGAATATTTACATCAATGAGATAATTTGCTGAATCCTTTAAGAAGGCCTCACTTAGCTCTACAATGTGTTCTTTACGAATCATTTCTTTATCATCGAAATAAAAAAAGGGACACTGTCCCCTTCTCTAAAACCGCCGCAAAAGTACAATAAGATTTTTAAAACACAAAGAAGCCTTTTATCAAACTTGAAATTTCTTCAAATGATCTAGATAAATTAAAGGAATATTTATTTTATATTAATTCCGATATTAAGGTTTTAATGTTCATTTTGTTTGAATACCAATTTCATTATATTTGCCCGAATTCTAAAACACAATTCTTAATTAATTATTCACCTTTCATCCCTTAATACGCTTTAAAATGAGCAATCAAGAAGCTTTGAAAACAAGCAACAACCTAAAATCAGAAGGAAACGGAATCGGTTCCTTTTTTTCAGCAACTGTAATTTTATCTTCTATCATCGTTAGTACTTTAGTGTACATGTTTGTGATGGGGAGTCCAAGTAATTTTGAAGGTGGCGATCCTGAATTTGGTCACCCACTTCCAGGAAATACACTTGCTATTATTTATAAAGGTGGATTTATTGTACCTATATTAATGTCGATTGTGGTTATCATTTTAGCATTCTCCATTGAGCGTTTCATGACATTGAGTAAAGCAAAAGGTAACGGAAGAATTAACATTTTTGTTCGTAATCTTCAAAACATGATTAATAACAATCAACTTTCTGCTGCAATTGCTGAGTGTGACAAACAAAAAGGATCACTTGCAAATGTTATGAAAGCGGGTCTTCAGCGTTATTCATCACTTCAGAATGATAGCTCTATGGATAAAGAGCAAAAGGTGGTTGCAATGCACAAAGAGCTTGAAGAAGCCACTGCATTAGAACTTCCAATGCTTTCTAAAAATTTAGTGATTATCTCAACGTGTGCCTCTATTGCAACATTAGTTGGTTTGATTGGAACTGTACTTGGGATGATTAAGGCATTCTCGGCACTTGCTCAGGCAGGAGCTCCAGATGCTGTTGCACTTGCGAATGGTATTTCTGAGGCCTTGATTAATACGGCACTTGGAATTTCTGGTTCTACAATAGCAATCATTATGTATAACTACTTCACCACTCAGATTGATCAATTGACTTATAAAATTGATGAATCAGGTTATAGTTTGGTTTCGACGTTCGAATCAAGCACTAAATAATTACTCAGACTTTAGGATATGCCAAAAATAAAAATGCCGAAAAATAGTCCTTCCATCGACATGACGCCGATGGTGGATCTTGCTTTCCTTTTGGTAACCTTTTTCATGTTAATTTCTCAGTTCCGTGCCGAAGAAGCTGCTGTTGTAGATATGCCATCATCGGTTTCTGATTTGAAAATTCCGGATAAGGACTTAATGATGATACTTGTTGACAAAGAAGACCATATATATTTTACCATCACGGGACAAGAAACGCGTCTTAAAGTGTTGAATAAAATGGGCGAGAAGTACAAGGTTGTTTTTAATGAAGAGCAGCAGAAGGAATTTTCTAATATGGCTTCTTTTGGAATTCCAATGAGTCAAATGAAGGAATATTTATCTGCGGGAAGCACTGAACGTAAGAAAATGCAAGAGAAATCGGAAGGAATTCCATCCGATTCAACTGCATGCGAACTTTGTGATTGGGTTTTTTATGGTCGTATTAATGCACCAACATTTCGTGTTGCAATTAAAGGAGATCAACAAACATCTTATCCAAAAATTCGTCGTGTAATGGATGTACTTCAGGATAAAAAAGTGAACAGATTTAATCTGATCACGAATATGGAAACTGGAACAGCGGAATAATTTTTCAAAACTAATTATCGTTTTAAAACGATTATAAACAATAAAGCACCATGGCAGAAGTAAATACCGGCGACGACGGTGGTGGCAAAAAGAAGCACGGTAAACAACGTGCTAAAAAATCATCCACTCGAATTGACATGACCCCAATGGTTGACCTTGGGTTTTTGCTCTTGACGTTTTTCATCTTAACAACGACCTTCAACAAGCCACAAGCGATGGAGATCAATATGCCAATTAAAGATGATAAACTGCAAGAAAAAGATAAAAACAAGGTTCCAGCCAATCACACCCTCAACATTCTGTTAACAGATAAAAATGTTGTGTATTGGTATTTTGGAGTAGCTGATCCAGCAAAAGCTCTTCCTTCATTAACTAAAACGAACTACAGTAAAGACGGAATTCGTAAAGTTTTAATTGATGAAAATAATAAGCGCCACAATGCCTTTACTCAAATTGAAACTTGGAAAAAGGAAGCGTCCGAAGGCAAGATGGAAGAGGTCGAGATGAAGGAGAAAATTAAAGTTTTTCGTGAAACCAATAAAATGTCAAGCTTAATCGTTTTGTTAAAGCCCGACAAAGAATCGAACTACAAAAATATTGTTGATGCCCTTGATGAAATGGCTATTTGCAATATTGGAAGTTATGCTTTACTGGAATCGAACGACCTTGAGAATCAGATGATCGCAAATGCAAATACTTATTAACTAATTCAAACGAAATAGAGACATGGCCGAACAACTCGCCGTCAAGCCGTTTGACGAAATTGTATTCGAGCACCGTAACAAAGAATATGGTGCTTATGAGCTGAGAAAGCGTTACAACAAACACATGAACACTGCATTCATAATTGCAATTAGTGTTTTTGTTATTAGCGTGAGTATTCCAGCAATTATGGATTTTTTGGATTCTATCGTTCCAGCAGAAGCCGATACCAATGTTGAATTGACTTTGGTTGACGCACCTCCGCTAGACAAGGATATTCCACCACCACCACCACCACCAGATCCACCACCACCTGTTCAGGAAACGATTAAGTTTACTCCACCAGTGGTAACGGAAGAGCCAATTGACGAAAAAGATATTCCGCCACCACAGGATGAAATTAAAGTTCAAGTGGGAACCGAGACAAAAGAAGGTACAGGAGATATTGAACTTCCAACCGAAGGTGATGGTAAGGATGAAGTAGAAGCTCCTCAACAAATTTTTACTATTGTAGAGCAGATGCCTGAATTTCCAGGAGGTGAAGAGGAGTTATTCAAATACCTCGGAAAGAATATCAAATATCCATCAATGGCTCGTGAAAATGGAATTACAGGAACTGTATACGTTACTTTTGTTGTAGAAGGAAGTGGTGAAATATCGGATGTGAAAAAACTTCGTGGAATTGGCGGTGGTTGTGATGAAGAAGCTATGCGCGTTGTTAAAGCAATGCCATCTTGGAAAGCTGGAAAGCAAAATGGTAAATCGGTTCGTGTCCAATACAATCTTCCGATTAAATTCACGTTGCGTTAATTCTTTCCCTTTGAATAAACTATTGCGGGTAATGAGCCTTGTGGTGATTGTTGTTTACATCATCATTGGCTCATTACTCATTTTTACGAACTTCTTTACGATTGTTCCTGAAGAATATAAAACACTTATTGGAATTGTTGTTATGCTATACGGATTGTTCCGTTCTGTTCGTTACTTAAGTTCTAAAACTGATCGTGATTCGTAAAATGAAATACAGGATTTTTATTCTAACATTTAGCATAATCGCTTCATTCGTTTTGTCATCGTGTGGAAGTGCTTCGGATGCTTTAACGCAGGAAAGTACAACGCGAGGAAATATTCGAATTGGTGTAGATGATTCGTACAAATTACTTTTGGAAACGGAAATTTCGACGTTTCAGTCATTGTATCCCAATGCAAAGATCAATGCAACCTATGGCTCTGAGGGTAATTTGATGGATTTGTTAATGAAGGATTCTTTGAGAGCAATCATTACAAGCCGGGAATTAACTGAACAGGAAAAAGTGTACTTCAAGTCGCATGCAATTTTTCCGAAGGTTACTAAAATTTGCGTTGATGGATTGGCATTTATTGTTAATCGTTCAAATCCCGACTCTACATTTTCTTATAAGCAATTGCAGCAACTGTTTGCCAAAAACCCAGCGAGTTGGATGGATATAAAACCGGGTTCATCCAAAGAAGAAATTCGTGTGGTGTTCGATCATCCCTCATCAGGAAATGCACGATACTTAAAAGAACTTTTCAAACTTGCAAAATTACCTGCTTTGTGTTCGGCAGTTAATTCAAACGAAGAAGTTGTTAAATATGTAGAAGAGCATCCATGGTCAATTGGTGTTATCTCGTCAAACTGGATTAGTGATACCGAAGATTCAGTGAGTGGCAATTTTTTAAAGCGTATTCGTGTTGTTGGAGTGTCCTCTGAAAATGACCCAGATGCCGTTCTTGGGTATACTCAACCTTATCAAGCTTATCTCGCCAATAAATCATATCCATTTCGTCGGGATGTTTTTTATATAAACCGAGAAATTGGCACTCGTCTTGGTACGGGCTTCGCATCGTTCATTGCAGGCGACAAAGGTCAACGCATTGTTTTGAAATCAGGACTGGTTCCAGCTTATGGCGTAATTCGTTTGGTTGATGTCGGTAATTAAAATCATTAGATCATTTTAAAATTTAGTATGAAAAAGTCCACACTTATTTGTTTGCTTTTAGCAATTGCTTTTAGCACAAATGCACAAACATTAGAAGAGGCAAAGCGCCATACATTAAATGAGCAATATGAAGCGGCAAGCTCCGTGTTTCGTCAATTAGTGGCGAAATTTCCCATGAAAGGAGATTATTGGTTTTACTTCGGCGAGAATTTATTACAGTCGGAGAATACCGATTCTGCCAAAGCACTTTATACGCTTGGTGTTCAAAATGATTTGAGTAATCCATTGAATTTTATTGGTTTGGCGAAAATTGCTAAGATCGAAGGGAAGAAAGAACTTGCAGATCAGCAATTTGCTAAAGCGCTTCAAATGGGAGCAGGGAAAAATGCAGAAGTGCTCATTCGAATTGCCGAAGCTTATATCACAATTACTCCAAATGATATTCCCAAGGCATTTACATTATTAAAAGATGCTGAAAAACTCCAACTTCGGAATCCTGAAATCCAGATTTTAAATGGTGATGCTTACATGATTTACAATGATGGTTCTAGCGCTATTAAATATTATGAAAAAGCACAAGAATTAAATCCAAGTTCACCCATTGCTATGCAACGTTTAGGGAAATTATGGGTAAATGCTCGAAACCTAGTTGGGAAAGATGGTGCAAAAGGAGCTTTAGATTACTATAATGAAGCGATTAAAACAGATTCTTTATACGCGCCTGCATACTTAGAATTGGGCGAGCTTTATTCATTGGTTCAACGGTATGAAGATGCAAAACAGAATTATATTAAGTATCTCGAATTATCAAAAGGAACTATTAGTTCACGTGTTTTATATGCGTCAACATTATACAAGACAAAGGATTATGCCGGTGCTTTGAAAGAAATTAATTCCATTTGGCAAACCGATACAAGCCGCACCGTTTTATATAGACTTGCAGCTTATTCTGCTTTTGAAACGAAAGATTTCCCCAATGGTATTTCACACATTAATAAGTTCTTTGATCGTCATCCTGTTGGCAAATTGATCCCGAAAGATTATGCCTACTTAGGAAAATTGCTTTCTGCAACGGGGCAAGATTCTATTGCTTTGGAAAAATTGAATTACGCTTTTTCTCAAGATACTTTATCATTCGATTTATTATCGGACATCGCTTCTGTACATACGAAAATGAAGAAGTATAAAGAGGCATCAGAAGCCTATGAGAAAAAGATAAAACTAACGAAAGCTAGTTCTCGCGATTATCATCTTTTAGGAGTTACGTATTATAAGATGAATGAGTTTGGTAAAGCCGATTCTGCATTTACGCGTGTTAATGAATTAGCGCCTAAGTTTGTGCAAGGTTTCGATTGGAAAGCACGTACTCAAAGTATGCTTGATCCGGATTCAAAAGCAGGTTTGGCAAAAGTTGCTTTTGAGCAAGTAGTTTTAATTGCAGAACCCGATTCAGCCAAATATTCGAAAGAACTTATGTCGGCTTATAAATACCTTGGCTTCTATTATTTCATCACAAAGGATTTTGTGAATTCTAAAATCTGGTGGGAGAAAGTGAAAGTAATGGATCCTAACGACAAGCAAGCAAGCGATGCTCTGGGGGCTGCCGAAATGAAGTAGGATTAACGAAACGATAAATGAAAATCCCGGAATCAATTTAGATTACCGGGATTTTTTGTTTTAGGATTTCATGTTTTGAAATTGAAGAGGAATGCCAACGTCTGCTCCCCGTAAAACCGACATGCTTTGTTGCAGGTCGTCGATTTTCTTGCCACTCACGCGCAACTGGTCATCCATAATTTGGGCCTGAACCTTTAAGCCAGAATCTTTGATGATTTTTGCAATTTTCCGTGAAGAATCTTTATCAATGCCTTGCTTGATGCTTATGTCTTTACGAACCATATTCCCAGAAGCATATTGCTGTTTCCCAAAATCCATGCAGGAAGGATCTATTTTTTGTTTAATTAATCGGGATCGCACAACATCTTCGATTGCAGTTACACGCATTTCGTTTTCGGTTAAAATATGCACAACAAGTGCTTTTTTATCGAGTTCGATTTCTGTTTTAGAATCTCTAAAATCGAACCGGGTTGTAATTTCTTTCGTTGCAGCATTTATTGCATTGTCGAGGGTTTGAATATCAACTTTGCTTACAATATCGTATGTTGGCATAAAATAATACTAGGTGTTTATGCTGCTAATGTATGAATAGTGGATTGGATGTTTCAAAAAATTAATATCAATCAAGAAAAAAAACACTTTATCTGTTCATTTAAATAAAAATGTTTTTATCTTTGCGACCCTTAAGAACATAAAAGAAAAAATTACGATGCTTATCATTCCTGTTAAAGAAGGCGAATCAATTGAAAAGGCGCTTAAAAAATTCAAGCGTAAAGTTGAAAAAACTGGTCTAATCAAAAATCTACGTGAGCGTCAAAAATTCACGAAACCTTCTATCGTTCGTCGCGAAGAAATTAAAAAAGCTATCTATAGCGCACAATTTAAGTCTAACGCTGAAGCTTAATTCTGCTTCTTTCCTTATACAAAGGGATTCCTCCAAAGGGAATCCCTTTTTTTGTTGATAATTCTGTTCCTTTTTTTTCGTTACATGTTTATTACCGGTTCACAATCGCTGTAAATTTCAAACATGGAAGCCGTAGCTAAGTTTATTGAGCATTTGAAGTTTGAGAAACGCTATTCTCCTCATTCATTAATTGCCTATGAAGGCGATTTGAAACAGTGGTCACTGTTTCTCCATTCCGAATATGAAGTATCGACATTGAATGAAGTGAATGCTTCGTTTATTAGATCATGGTTGGTGAGTTTAATGGAGGCTGGGCTTGAGGCCCGAAGTGTAAATCGGAAGATAACGACACTGAAATCATTTTATAAGTATGCTGTCCGCAGCAATTGGGTTGAAGTAAATCCTATGGGTAAAATTACGTCGCCCAAAGTATCTAAACGACTTCCTGTATACATTGAAGCTGAAAAGCTCGATTTGATGTTGGATAATCAATTGTTTGAAGATGATTTTGATGGAAGAAGAGATCATCTCATTCTTGAACTTTTTTATGGAACAGGAATGCGTTTGTCGGAACTTATAGGTTTATCCATCCAAAACGTAGATATCCGAAATCTGCAGCTGAAAGTTACCGGAAAAAGAAATAAGCAACGTATCATTCCACTATTTCCATCTCTTGGAAATCAGCTTTCTAACTTTATAAATGAACGGAATGGAATTTCATCTGAAAATTCAATCTTATTTATTCGTAAAGATGGGAAGGCATTATATCCTGCCTTTGTATACCGTTTAGTTAAAAAGTATTTGTCGACTGTGAGTACACAGAAAAAAAGAAGTCCGCATGTGCTTCGACATTCTTTTGCTACTGAAATGCTCAATAAAGGAGCTGATTTAAATGCGATAAAAGAAATTCTTGGACATGCCAATTTGAGTGCTACGCAAGTGTATACACACAATACCATAGAAAAATTGAAAGCCGCTTACAAGCAAGCTCATCCGCGTGCGTAATTCAATTGTTAAGGTTTTGTTAACCTGTTTTTGAGTGTGTTTTTTATTTAGTTTCGTACTCTATGTTCGGACTTGATATTAATCTCTCTATACTACTCTTAGTCTGCATTTTATGTGCATGTATATTTGAGTTTATTAATGGTTTTCACGATACTGCCAATGCAGTCGCTACGGTAATATATACCAAATCGCTTAAGCCCATTCAATCTGTTGTTTTATCTGGGGTGATGAACTCCATAGGGGTTTTTGCTGGAGGGATCGCCGTTGCCATGGGTATTGTTAATTTATTGCCTCCAGAATCCTTGGTCAATATGGAGGTTGGACAAAATATAGCCTTGATTTTGGCCTTGTTATTTTCGGCTATTATCTGGAATTTAGGAACTTGGTATCTCGGAATTCCTGCATCCAGTTCACATACGTTAATTGGATCAATTCTAGGCGTGGGCGTTGTTTTCTCATTGACTTCAGCCAATGGTGATTTATCAGGTGTAAATTGGGCCGGGGCAAATAAAACCGGATTGTCATTACTTATTTCTCCATTGCTTGGTTTCGGTTTAACACTGTTTAGCATGACATTGTTAAGGAAATTTGTAAAAGACCCCGATATTTTTAAAGCGCCCGATGGAGATCAACCTCCAAAATTTTGGATTCGTGCTTTGTTAATTACAAGTTGCGCGGGTTTAAGTTTTACCCATGGCTCTAACGATGGACAAAAAGGAGTGGGTTTAATTATGCTCATTCTGATTAGTATTGCTCCGATGAAATTTGCCATGGATAGCAATCGCAATTTATATCAGATGGAAGCATCTACGCAAACGGTATTGGATAAAGTGATTCAGTTAGATAATGCTAAAATGAATCCAATTGATCGTGCTATTACTGAGCAGATTAAAGCGGAACTTTTCGATATTCGTCAGGTTTTCGATCGCAATAGAACTGAAAAATTGATACCTGAAAAGGAACATCTTAGTTTAAGAAAGGACATCATTTTTATTGGCTCACACATAAAAAAATTAAAGTCTTCTGGCGCTCTAAATTTATTATCGAAAGAAGATTTTAAAAAATTAGATTCTTCGGTAAAAGAGATGAAAACATTTACTGAATATGCCCCCAATTGGGTGATATTAATCATTTCGCTTTCATTAGGTTTAGGGACAATGATTGGATGGAAACGTATTGTTGTGACCATTGGAGAAAAAATTGGGAAGGAGAATTTAACTTATGCTCAAGGAGCAAGTGCGGGAATTCTTTCGGCATTAACAATTGGAGTTGCGAGTTATTTTGGTTCACCGGTAAGTACCACACAGGTTTTGTCTTCTGGTGTTGCCGGCAGTATGGTTGCAAATAATGGAATTAAAAATCTCCAAGGCGGAACCATCCGAAACATTGCCATTGCATGGTTGCTAACACTTCCTGTTACGATGTTACTTTCGGGTGGATTGTTTATGCTGTTCCGATTTCTATTTTAATTTACAATCGGGGTTTAAGTTTTAATTTGCTTAAAACCGGATAGTGGTCAGAGTACTTCTCTCGGATAACTTTGAAGAATAAGGATTCAAAAGCTTGTGGATTGTATAATATATAATCGATACGCAGAAAGGGAATTTTTCCAATATAGGTTGAGCCCAATCCTGATCCGGATGTTCTGAAGGCGTCTTTCAACCCATTTGATATTTGATGATATGCATACGAGTTTGGCGTATCATTGAAATCGCCCGTTACGATTACTGGGAAAGGACTATCTGCAATATGTTTGCGAATGATGTCGGTTTGTCGTGCTCTTCGAATAAATGCTCTTCGCATACGTGATATTATTTTCTGCGGGCCATCTAAATTCGTATTGTCTTCAACACCAGTAATGTTTTGGAGCACTTTATAATCTTCTCTTCTGAATCGAATTGATTCTAAATGCAGGTTGTAAATACGAACTGTATCTTCCAATATTTTAACATCGGTAAACATGGAGATATTATCGCTGCTATCGCGAAATACAATTAAACCCTTGCCAACAATTGGATAGCTCGAAAATGTAGCTATCCCCCAATGGTTCACATTTTTTACATGAGCCGAATGTTCAATGTGAACGTACTTAGCACGTTGAATCTGTTTTAACGTATCGAGTGTATTAAAAACTCCCGTGTCTTCATAAAAAAACTCTTGCAAACAAAGGATATCTGCTTTAGCATCTTGAATTAAATCCATGATGTTGTTGCGTGTCTGTTTGTTTTCGGTCCAATTGTATAAATCGAACAATCGCACATTATAGGAAAGCACTTTGAATGTCGAATCTTCTGCTTGAGTATTCTCAGTGGAAGATTCATCCACCTTGCTTCTCCACTGGTATAAATCGTTGATTTTAGAAAGTCCAATGAGTATGATGATTCCCGAAAATAATGCTCTTTTCCAACGAACGAATATCCAAAAACAGACAAAAATAATATTGAAGATGAGTAAAATTGGATACGCAAGCCCCATAAAAGCAAACATCCAAAAATGCTCTGGACTCAGGAATAATGCGAGGTAAGAAGTTCCCAATCCAGCAACCGCGATTAGGTTTAGGATAAATAAAATGCGTAAAAGAAATTCGCGTTTGAACATGGGTTATCTGTGGGTAAAAATACTCAATCACGTCAACCTTCGACATCTATTTTTAAAGAGTTCCAAATCTTCCAATACCTTTGCGATGTGAAACAGATTTTATCCATACTGCTTTTCTTATTTTCATTTGTAATTGAAATGCAAGGACAAGACCGGATCCTTCATTCTCTCTATCTTATTGGAGATACTGGAAATGATACAATCCCATCAGATGCTTTGCAATTACTTGCTTTCGAAACCTTTAATGACACAGCAAGTTCGGTTGTATTTCTTGGAGACAATTGTTATCCGCAAGGTTTAAATCCCAATCAATCGGCAAAAAAAAATGCCATTGCTAAAAGGAAATTAGCATCACAATACGAATTGCTTCTTGCTTATCGCGGAAATGTTTCTATAATTCCTGGAAATCACGATTGGAGCAATGGAAAACGTTCCGGCAAAAAAGCCATTCAATTGCAAGCTGATTTTGCGAATACATGGTTTAAAGAAAATTCGATAATAAAGAATAAGGATGCCGGAGTTTTTTCAATTCCACCTGGACTTCCAGGTCCAACGCAAATTTCGCTGAGTGATCAAATCGATCTGATTGCTTTAGATTCTCAATGGTGGTTGCAGTCGAATTTATTTAATTCCGTTGAGAAATTGCCGAATATGAATCGGAAGCAAACCCGAAAAGCAACATTGTTGAAATTGGATAGTATGTTGGCCGAGTCGAACCGAAAAGGCCATATAAGCATTGTTGCTGCTCATCATCCCTTATATAGCAACGGAAAACATGTGCATGTGAACGAACCCATGCGTTCGATAGTGAATTTTACACCGTTTCAATTATTCGGTTTGCTTGGATTGAACCGATATTTTAGTCAGGATTTACCTCAGCCACGATACAAAAGGTATCGCAAAAGCATAGTGGAAATCTTACGAAAATACCCACATGTTATATATGTTTCTGGACATGAACATGCCATGGAATATTTCGATATTAATAACATACGCTGTATTGTAAGTGGTTCGGGATCCAAACAATCTCTACTTAATCGTTATCGCTTTCAAGCACGTTTCATGGACGATAACCAACGGGGATTTTTTCGCATTTGCGTTTATGAATCGGGCAAAGTAAAGCTTCATGCTTTTGGTGTAAAAGATCGAGGTGAATACTGGAATTCCGAAATATTCACAATCCCCGCATCGAACTGAATCGTATATTTACATCAAGTATTATATTAAAACGAGATGCTGGAAATTATCCAACAATTCCTCACATTTTTTCAACCTAAAAACATCATCGAGTATGGAGGTTTAATATTCCTGCTTGCTGTTGTATTTATTGAAAATGGATTGTTTTTTGGATTTTTCCTTCCAGGTGATTCTTTGATGTTTACAGCAGGACTTTTATGTGCAACCGGAGTGCTTAATCATCCATTTGAATTGGTCATTTCTTTAGTTTTTCTAACAGCTGTTTTAGGTAGCACTTTCGGATATTATTTTGGATACAAAACAGGTGATCGGCTCCATACAAGAAAAGATACCTTCTTCTTCCGAAAAAGTCATTTGCGAACTGCCGAGGAATTTTATGCACGTTATGGTTCGAGAACGTTAATTATTGGTCGCTTTTTACCCGTAATTCGAACATTCGCTCCCATCGTAGCTGGTTTTATAAAAATGTCATTTGCGAAGTTTATGTTCGCCAATATATTGGGTGCTGCAGCTTGGGTGGGTTCTCTTTTAACACTCGGATTTTATTTAGGAACAGTTTGGCCAGATGCTGAAAAGTATTTGGGTTACATAATAATTTTGTTGATTTTGATAACGGCAATACCTGTCATCACCACTTTTATTCGTGCAAATAGAAAATCAAAAGCGCAGTAATTTGAATTTTGAAAGATTTTTGTTTCTACACAATTCCAATCAACATCTCTACGTTCATAAGTTCAATTTAAACGAACCTTAATCCGCAACGCATCGGTCTACTTTTACATCCTGAAGAAGTGTATTCATGCGACAAATCATAGCTTTTCTGCTTTTGCTTATACCGACCTGGTTGTTATCCCAACAATCGTCATTATTGCGCGATAAAGACAAAGACCTGCGGCAAGGACTCGAACTTTTCGATAAAGAGAAGTTTGGTGCAGCCCAACAATATTTTAACAAGATAGCGGAAGTTTATCTAGATCCTCATGCAGAAATTCGCAAAAATGCAGAGTATTATTCAGCAATCTGCGCTGTCGAATTATTCAATCCGGATGCAGAAGTTTTACTAACTCAATTCATCTATAGACATCCCGAAAGTCCTCTTGTTAAACAAGCATGGTTTCAATTGGGTAAATTTTTCTTCCGCGATAAAAAATACAAAAAGGGAGAGGAGTGGTTTCGTCATGTTGATCCCGAATTGCTTTCGGATGATGAAAAAGAAGAGTTTCATTTCAAAAGTGGATACACGCATTTTAAAGTCGATCATTACGATCAAGCATTGAAGGAATTTGCTGTAATCAAAGGAAATGAATCATCGTACGGAACAACCGCTGCTTATTATTACGCGCACATTCAATATCAAAACAGCAATTACGAAGCGGCATTAGAAGATTTTTTAAAGTTGAAAGACGATGAGGTTTTTGGGGCAATCGTGCCTTTTTACATTTCTCAAATCTATTATCTTCAGAAACGATTCGATCAGGTTATTCAATATGCGCAACCCGTTCTCGATTCTACCCAAAGTAAACGAGGTCCAGAAATAGCGCGACTTATCGGAGAGTCCTATTACAATACCAATCGATATCGCGAAGCAATTCCTTATTTTGAAACCTATCGCGATAAAGCAGGTGTAACCCGAACACGCGAAGATGAATACCAAATTGGGTTTTGTTATTTCAAAGTGAACGATTTTGAAAAAGCCATTCCGGCATTTCAATTAGCGGTTGGTGATCAAGATGCACTTGGACAAAATGCTTGGTATCACCTTGGCTGGTGTCAATTGCAATTGGGTAATAAAAAGTTCGCGCGAAGTGCTTGGCAACAATCTGCCAAAACCGATTTCGATACGCTTATCAAGGAACAAGCCCTTTTCGATTATGCAAAACTTGCCTACGAATTGGGAAATGATCCATACGATGAAGCCGTTAAAGCTTTGCAAGATTATATCAACGCATATCCAAACAGCACGCGCATGGACGATGCGTATTCCTTTTTGGTAAACATTTATGCTACGACTCACAATTACAGAACAGCATTACAATCGCTCGAACGCATTAAGCGTATTTCGGAGCCATTAAAATCTGCATATCAGCGAGTTGCATTTTTCAGAGGTTTGGAATTGTTGAACGACAAAGATTATCCTGATGCAATCAAGCACTTCGATTTATCCTTAAAGTATCCTGTAAACAAAGAAATGGCCGCCAATGCCAATTATTGGAAAGCCGATGCAAATTATCGCAAAGGCGATTATGCTGAATCCACAAAAGGTTACGAGGCATTTATTTACAGTTTGAGTGCTTTCAATCTTAAACTTTTTAACCGCGCCAATTACAATCTCGGGTATTCGTATTACAAGCAGCGCAATTATACCGCTGCAATTACTTGGTTTAGAAAGTTTGTAGCTGTTCTACCTCTAACAGATTCAAAATTGTATAACGATGCATTTCTTCGCATTGGTGACTGCTTTTTCATGAATAAGAATTACGCTGGCTCGGTGGAGTATTACGACAAAGCCCTAGCAATTGGAACTGCTGAAGTCGATTATGCCTTGTTTCAAAAAGGGATGGCTTTGTATGTTCAAGGAAAATTAGAAGCTCAAGTTTTGGCTTTGCAGAAACTCATTAATGAGCACAGTAATTCGCGCTATGCCGATGACGCAAAATCCGAAATATCAAACAGCTATTTACTCTTAGGTCGCAACGACGAAGCCTATGCGATGTATGAAGGAATTCTTTTAAATCATGCGAGTAGTCCTTTGGCTCCCAACGCAAAAGTTCAAATGGGACTCATTCGTTACAACCAACATCGCGACGATGAGGCATTGAAGATTTACAAAGAAGTGCTCGATTTGTATCCTGGAACCGAAGAAGCCAAAGAGGCGCAAATGGGTATCAAGAAAATTTATGTGGAGAAAGGGTCAGTTTCGGAATATCAGCAATTAGCACAAGAACGTGGACTTGAAACGATGTCGCGCACTGAGTTCGATTCAACGGCCTGGGAAGCAGCAGAGAAATCCTATTTAAAAGGCGATTGCGATTTGGCGATGGGGCAGATGAGTTCGTATTTACGTGATTTTCCGGATGGATTATTTTCATTGAAGGCATTAGGATATAAGGCCGATTGCGAAATGAAAGCACGGAAGGTTGATGATGCAGCTCAGACATACGAGAAGATATTACTTCGACCTAAGAATAAATATACTGCTGAGGCGCATTTGGTTTTAGGAATTTACGAACGACAAAAAGAAGAATATCCTAAAGCAATTGCCCATTTCAAAGAATTGGAAGGGATGGCAAAAGATGCAGAGCAAATCATTCAAGCGCGTAGTAACATCATGCGTTTAAGTTCTAAGTTGGGTAATGCTGCTGAAGCAGAAGAATATGCAGCCAAAGTGTTGGAAACCGAAAAGGTGCAAGATGATTTAAAACACGAAGCAAACTTGATTCTTGCACGTGCTGCTTTGATTGGTGGAAAAGATGATCTGGCCATGGAGATTTTTCAAAAACTCCGGAAGATTAATAGCGAGATAGGAGCCGAGTCGAGGTATTCGATTGCCAAGATTTACTTCAATAAAGGTGAATACAAACGTTGCGAAAAAGCCATCTTCGATTTGGTTGATGAGATGCCATCATATGACGATTGGTTGGCCAAGGGTTTTATTCTATTGGCAGATAATTACTTGAAACTAGGTAATGTTTTTCAAGCGAAAAATACTTTGCAAAGCGTTATCGACAATCACGAAGGAAAGGAGTTGAAAGATCTTGCACAACGTAAATTGGATGAAATAAATAGCAATGAGAGTCCGGGGAATAAAATGGATTCTCAACCCGATCAGGAAATTGAGTTTCAAAATAATCAGAAAGATGATGGCTTGTTTGAAGAAAAACAAGAACCCGTAATTGAAGAAAGTGAACCTAAGAAAGGAGAAGGCAATGAATAAGTTTCTGCAGATTATCCTATTGATATGTCCGTTGGCATTATTTGCGCAACCTGGAAAAAACAATGATGTAATTGTTACGGGTGGCTATACTCCCAAGTTGGTTCAAGCTCAGAAAATAAATGAGCAGCCTTCCATTTCGGATACAACAGTTTCTCGGTTTCCAATAAACTACGAACTCAATAGTAGACGCGTAACTACAGTTTATGAAGTCGATCCCATCAAAGCGGCCAATGTTAAAGGAGAACCACTTACGAAATTATATCGCGGTTTCGCCAAAGGTGGATTTGGATCATATACAACACCTTATGCAGAAGTATTTTACAACAGCATTCGTTCGAAGAAATCTTCTGCAGGTGTGCATTACAAGCATCTTTCATCATCCGGTCAAATAGACAATGTTGGGTACTCGGGATATAGCAATAACGAACTCAATCTTTTTGGGAAATCGTTTATCAAGAAAACAACGCTTTCGGGTGGAATTGATTACCGAAGAAATGTGGTTCATTATTATGGCTTTGATAAGGCAAAAGCATACAGTCAAGATTCCTTAAACAATGAATATTGGGGATATAGCCTCGAACGTGATAGTATCAAACAACGTTATCAATTGGTGAATATCAATGCTTCCTTTAGCGATAATTTTCCCGTGGATAGTAATGCAACGAAGTACAAAGTAGATTTGAATTATTACAATTATTCCGACAAGTTTAAGGCGCAGGAAAATGCGTTTAAAGTTGCCGGTGATGTTTCGTTTTATTTCAAAACCTACGACTTCAATGTGAAAGGGGGATTGGATATTTACAAAAATCAAAACGCTATTGGGTCAAACAACATGACCATTTTTAATCTACGTCCTCAAATTACTTTCTCTCAACCCAAATGGAGATTGAAAGCTGCTTTGAATATTTATGCAACATCAGATACTTCTTATGGGTTTAAGTTTATTCCTGAAGTCGATTTCGATTTGCATCTATACGAAAACATCATCATCTTAAATGCAGGAACAGACAGTCGATTAAAACGCATCACCTACAAAACCCTAACTGAAAATAATCCTTGGTTGATTTCGGATATTCTGCCTGTAAATACCTGGAGTCCTTTTCGCTTGTATGCCGGATTACGCGGTTCGGTGAGTTCGAAAATGGCTTTCAATGTTCGTGCATCCTTTACACCAAGCATCGAGAATCAGGTTTTCTTTGTGAATGATAACAGTTCGGGTAATCTAAATAAGCTTACTTATGTAACTGATAATGCAAGTCTGTTTGAGGTGAATGGGGAAGTCACATGGCAGTTGCACGAAAAAATTCGATTCATTGCTAAAGCGGATTTCTTGGGTTATACGCCCGATAATGAATTGAGAGCTTGGCATACACCAACACTTCGCATGTCATACGGCGGCAAATACAATTTGCGTGATAAAATTTGGATTAACGCAGCTTTGTTAACCTTTAATAAGCAGTATTACCGAGAATATATTACTGGTGAACCTGGAGTGGTTCAAGCTATTTCGAGAGAATTAAAAGGAATCGCAGACATGAATTTAGGAGCTGAATACCGTTACACCAAGCTTTTAGGCATGTTTGTTCAGCTGAACAACATATTTAATGTGCGTTACGAACGTTACAAAAATTACCCAACACAGCGATTCAATGTGATGGCGGGTATCAGTTATACGTTTTAATTAAAAAGGACTTTTAAATCGCACATCGTTAATAAACGAGCTGTCGGTCATTGTTTTTAGGAATGCAACTAAGTCGGCTTTTTCCTGAGTGCTTAAGTTAAGACCTGTGCCCACGTGTTTCATTAAAGGATCTACAGTTGCAGATGCTTTACCTCCCGAATTGTAATGCTCTACAACTTCCTCCAAGGTTTGTAAACGACCGTCGTGCATGTACGGAGCCGTAAGTGCAATATTGCGCAAGGTAGGAGTGAGGAATTTGCCGTTATCGAATGCATTCCCAGTTATAGCACCTCGTCCTAAATCTGTAAAAACAGAGTCCAATCCGTTATTATGAAAGAGATTGTCGGTCATTAAACGACCTGCATCGATGTTATGGCAATGAAAACAATCGCCACGTTCGGTTACATAAATAACATAGCCATTCAGCTCCGAGGACGTTAGCGAAATTTCATTGCGTAATCGCTTATCAAGTCTAGAATTATACGAAATCATGGTTCGCACAAACTGCGCAATTGCTTTTACAACGTAAGAAGAATCGATTGTTGAAATGCCAAATGCCTTTTTGAATTCGTCAACATAGGTTGAATTTGCATTTAGTTTTGCCGCTGCATCGGTCCATGGTAGATGCATTTCAATTGGATTGGGCACCGGACCAAGTATTTGATTTTCTAATGAAGAAGCGCGTCCATCCCAAAAATAATGCAGGTTGAATCCTAAGTTAATTAAAGGTTGAGCATTTCGAGTACCAATTGCTCCTGTAATTCCTGTGCTAAATTGTGTCCCGTTGTCTGTAAATGATAGCGCCTGGTTGTGGCAACTAGCACAGGATTGCATGTTATTTCCGGATAGTATTTTATCGTAAAATAATTTTCTTCCCAAAGCTACTCCTTCAACGGTAAGTGGATTGTCAGACGGAATGTTCATCGCCGGAAATCCAGGAGGAGTTTCTACTGAATATGGACTTGTTTGATAAGGTGTATCAGTAACAACATCCTCGTCCTTGTCTTTTTTGCAAGCAAAAACGAACAAAGCAACAAATACAAACGCAAGGATAAATTGTTTTTTCATTTATTTATTCGGTTGGATGAAATGCTTCATTGTTGATGAAATTCGAATCGCCCAAACTTCTTAGAAATTCCACAAGGTCTTTTTTCTCTTCCACGCTAAGATTAAGCGGTCTTACCAATGGACTTTTACCTAAAAAGTTTTTACCACCACGGTTATAATGCTCCACAACAGAATCTAAATTAACCAAGCTACCATCGTGCATATAAGGAGCGGTAAAATTACAATTTCGGAGTGAAGGAACTAAGAATTTCCCGCGGTCATCGGGTAGAAGTGTTATGCGTTGTCTGCCGGAATCGGGATACGTTTCGGAAGAAGCGTTCGATTGAAACGTATTGTTGGTGAAATTAAAGCCCGAATGGCATTGTGAGCAATCGGTTCGGTTTGAGAAAAACAACTCTTTTCCTCGTTTAGCAGATGCGTTTAATGCATTCAATTCTCCATAATTCACATATCGATCGTAAGGAGAATCGGATGAAATTAATGTTCTAAGAAAACAGGCAAATGCGTGAAGAACCCCATTCGTAGAAGCTGTATCGTTAAACGCAACGCGAAACATACGTTGGTATGCTGGAATTTTATTCAGTCGGTTTACAATAATATCAATACGATTATCCATTTCTACATGCGATGTAATTGCATTGAGCGGAGTTAGTTCCAAGTTTATGACACCGCCATCTCTAAAGAAAGACGATCTCCAGGCAAGATTAAACAAGCCTTGAGAATTTCTAAATCCGGTTTGATTATTAACACCAATACTTAGGATAGGTTCATCGGCAAATGCAATTGATTGCTTATGGCAAGAATTGCAGGAGATTGAATTGTCTTTGGAAAGAACTGTTTCGTAAAAGAGTTTTTTTCCTAGAGCAATCTTCGCTTTTGTGAGATTATTATATGAAGGTAGTGTGGGTTCGGGAAAGCCCTTGGGTGTTGGGAATTCAATAGTTTCTTGGTCGGGCAATACAGCATCTTTTGAACAAGCAGATAACGCGAATATCAATAAGACGAACCCCCAAATCGTTCTCATGTTTATTGCTTTCGAATGGCATTGCCAAGGTTTGTAATCACCTTTCTAGCAAGATCAAGATTATCAGTCGTGTGTGTAAAATAATCCTGTCTCATATTAATCGTATCCGTATCATTTCGGAATACATCATTCAATTCAATTTTTAAATTGATCGTGGTTTTTTGACCTTTAACAACTGCAGCATTAAAGCCAGCAATGCTGTATGATGAATACAATGTATCAAGTCCTGAATGGTAGAAAAATGAATAATCTGGATTTTGATCTTGTGCAGCGCTTGTGTCGATTCGACCTTCCATCAAAGAGAAAATATAACCACTTGCCCAAGTCCAATACATCCCTTTGTAGATGCTCAAAGGATTATCTATGGGATATATGGAAGGAGTAAAGTTGGGATTGTTGGTTCCGTTAAGTTCTTTCGTCAAGCCAACTCCAAAATTTATTTGGTTGATGACTCCTTCATTTACTTCGAATGTGAATGAATTATCGCTTAATGAAAAGTCAATAAGTGCAACATCTTTTGATCCTAAGATGGATGTGCCATTTGAAAGTTGAATTTGAGAGAGGTAAAATTTGAATGCTTCATACCGCATTTTCAAATTATTGGGTCCTGTAAATTCCTGATTCACTTGGAAGGTTGATCCATTGACTGTTGGGTTAAATCGGATTTCAACAGTGCCGGTAGTTGCTTCCGGATCGGGCTCAACAATTTGCTCATCTTTTTTGCAGGATGAGAAAAGTGAAAGACCCAAAAACAATAATAAAATTGCCCGATTCAACATCCTGTTTAATCTAAATTAATTCCGGAAATGAGGTTGTTTCTGACACGAAGAGCCAAGCCTGCATTCACAGTTGAAGTGGTGGAATTCTCTGTTGCCATAGACAAATTGTTGAAAATTGTTGCTAAATTCATCTTTAACTTCACAACACTTGTTTGATTTGCATTGACCAAAATTGAGGAAGGAAATGTTAAAGCGATATTGTCCTTGAAATTTTGATCCAGTCCAATGTGGTAAGAGAAAGTGCTGCCAGTATTAGTATCGCTTAACGAATCTGTTGAATATTTCCCTTCTATGATTGCAAAAATATATCCTTGGTCCCAACTCCAATGCATGGATGGAATTTGCAAGGCAAGGGGGTTGTTTGCAGAATAGGATGTTGGATCTGCATGATTTCTTATTGAGTCAATTCCAAAACAAAATTGAATACCAGAATAAACACCAGAAGCAAAATCACCTAAATTGGAATCGCTAGTGCTTGTCTTAACTAAAACAACATCATTCGTAGATTTTACAGGCCCACTTTCTTTCAATAGGGAAATGTTGGAAAGATAAAATTGAACCGTTTCGAATTTTACATGCAGTGAATCTGAAATTTTATAATCAGTATTTGCAACTAATGGATCACCATTCACATCAAACCTATATGATAGCGAAAGTTGAGGAGGTAAGGGACTGTTTTCATCGATAATCACATCGGAAGGGTCGTCTTTTTTACAAGAAACAAGGGCAATAGACAATGAAATAAATAGTAAAAGGCGTATGTTTTTCATTTGTAAAATATATTTCAGTCAAGCGCCTATCAACAAGGCATTTAATATAATTGGTCTATTCAAAGTTAATATAAATTGACTTTAATCAAAGAATTTTAGGAAGCAATCCTTTTTAAAAAATTTCGATGAAAAATTATATCCAAATGAAGGTCGCTTTTCTCAGATTTATCAAACAGAAGCCTTCATTTAAAGTACGAATGTTTGCTAATTTATCGTGTTTCATTTTTTTTGAATCTTGAAAAAATCCTTAGTTTTGAAGCATCTTTCGGTGTATGTCTCAAATTGTAGCGTATTCCTTTGGTGTTCAGGGCTGCGGATTCAAATTCTGCCATCCCGAATTTTTAAAATTAATTAATCGGATTTATTTTCCGCAATAATATAGTATGGGAAGAGCATTTGAATTTAGACGTGCACGCAAAGAAAAACGTTGGAGTAAAATGGCGAAAGATTTCGTCAAGTTAGGAAAGCAATTATCCATGGCTGTAAAGCAGGGTGGAGGAGATCCTGAAACCAATCCGACGTTGCGTGTTGTCATTCAAAATTGCAAGGCTATTAATATGCCTAAAGACAATATTGAATCAGCCATTAAGCGAGCATCCGCGAAGGATTCGAAAGATTTAGATGAAATTGTTTATGAAGGATATGGTCCTTATGGTGTGGCTATTTTGGTGGAAACTTCAACCGATAATTCCATCCGTACGGTTGCCAATGTGCGCATGTATTTCTCAAGAGCAGAAGGCGCGCTTGGTAAAACGGGTGCGCTCGATTTTATCTTTGATCGTAAGGCTGTTTTTACTTTGGAAATGGAAGGCCTCGATTTGGAAGAATTGGAATTGGAACTAATCGATTTTGGATTGGAAGAGATTTTTGAGGAAGATGGTAAAGCATTCCTTTATGCCTCATTCAAAGATTTTGGGAGTATGTTTCAAGAATTAGAGCGTCGTAAAATGAATATCATCAGTTCAGAATTGATTCGTCTTCCAAATTCAACGGTCGAATTAACTCCAGAACAAGAAGAAGATATAAATGCTTTGGTTGAAAAGATGGAGGACGATGACGATGTCTTACATGTCTTTACCAACATGAAATAAGGAATTACATTTTTACAAGTTTCGTCCAGCCTATGGTCTGTGATTCTTTCTGGATATTGATGAGGTAAATCCCCTTATTGAAGTTGGAGCAGTTTATTAGATGATTACTCGAAACGATTTCTATTTGCTCGATAAATCGTCCAGATGTATCGTAAATGTTCATTTGAACCGGGAAGTGAAGGTTTCTCGAATTCAATTGAACGAAATCGCTCGTTGGGTTTGGGTAAATTCTAAGTTCGATAGGAGAATTGCCAAAATCCGATAGGTTGTTTGGGTCTTCGCCTTTGAAGAACGATAAGCCACCTCTTCGGTTTCCAACCACCATTTCGGGAAAGCCATCCTGATCTAAATCAGCTACAGCGCAGCTCGAAAGAACGCCTTCTCGGATATTTGATAAACTTGAATCGATAACTAGAAATGGAGCAGCCAGGTTTTCGGGATCCATTTTCCATAGAAACATTCTACCTGATTCACTACCGCTAAAAATGAAATTGCCATTGTTATTGCTGAAAAAACTGGGACTGCTATAGCCGTAGTTACTGTAGCCTTCTTGTATGGTTTCCGAATTTCCAAAATTTACATAGCTTGGACTTTCGGAGAAGTTTGCTGCAGTTGAGTTTCCGTTATTCAAATAGCATTGTAATCGACCTGACTTTCCACCAATAATTAGGTCAATTAACCCATCATTATTTACATCTCCCGAAGTAGGACAAGCAAATTGTTCGCTTACAATTGAACTTAGGAAATTGGTGTTGATTGTATAATCATTTCCTGTGGGGTTTTTGATTAAAGCACTTAACGTTCCATTCAAATTACCAATTGCCAAATCTTTCCGCCCATCTCCATTTAAATCGATGGCAGTTGGAGATAGATGTTTGAGATTAAATTGCCGCATTTGCCCGATGTCGGTGTTTGTTAATCGGTAAACTGGATTTGCATTGGAACCAGTATTTTCAAATAGTTGAATAGAAGCTCGATTGTTGCCTTCGAGAATTGGATTTACATTGGGTTCAAATTCGCCTGAATTCCCAACAATTAAATCGAGATCTCCATCATTATCATTATCGATGAAACATGGAAATGCCCCTTTCCCCAAATCTAAAATTTCATTACTTAAAAATGGTATTTCATTTTGAGTATAATGAAAGTTGCCCGCGTTGGATGGATACATCAATACATTCCGACCTTTATCAAGCGACTGGCTTTCGGAATTGGGTGCAATAATCAAATCGGGAAATGAATCTTCGTTTGCATGAATTCGAAATGCACCCGGAAAAATGGGAATGGAATAATTCGAAAATGCTGTTGGGTAATTAGTTGGTGTTGGAATAATGATGTCGGTTCCGGCAACTGGTTCGTTTATCAAGCATAATATTTCAGGAAAGGAAACATCTCCCAAAAGCAAATCTTTGTCGCCATCTTGATCGATATCGTCGAGAAGTAAGGTGGATCCGCTGTGCCGTTCTCCCGAATTTCTGCCGCAGCTATCGTTGAGGGTTACGGTATTGTCGGCCCCATTCTCTGTTATCATTCCCCAGTTATTAGAAGCGATTTCGAATTGCAGCGAATCTGAATTGCCATATAGTTCTTGAGAGAGATTTCGATGATACTCCAAACAAGTCCCTAAAATGTAAAACGTGATAATATCCAAATCACCATCGTTATCAACATCGTCAATTGCTGGAATGTCAATTCGACTTACAAAAAGATTTATCGATGAGCTTCCGTAATCGGAATATAGCAATTCAGTTTCAAGTTGAAAGGAAGAAGTGGCAGTTGAATTAGAGGTGTTTTTATAAATGCTAATTCCATTTCCAGCTGAACAGAAAATATCGGGTTTGCCATCTTGGTTATAATCCCGAAGAATCATCCAATCTTGTATCAACGGAAAAATGGATTCGAATTGAGGGGCAAATTGAACTGTTTGTCCATCGGCATTTCTCGTAAAACATAGGATCTTATCTCCACTTCGATCAAATACAACGATATCTAATCGTCCGTCACCATCCAAATCGCATTCATTAAACTGCGGCGCATTCAAACCTCCAACCCAAGCTTTGGTCAAAGGAGTTTGTCCATTCAATTCATACACAGGAATAGAGGCATCGCGATTAAATCCAAAGGATGTCTGTGCAATAATGCTCGTATTTTCAAGAAGCATCATGCACAAACAGGTAATGATATGCCTGATAGTGGATTTAATAGTTAATGAGTGAATCGACAATTGGAGCATAATTAAGCAATGAATCACGGCCTTTTAAAAAATCCAATTCTATTAAAAACGAAAAACCCGCTACGTGTGCTTGTTGTTGTTGGATTAGTTCTGCTGCAGCTATGGCTGTTCCGCCGGTGGCAAGCAAATCGTCATGAACGAGTACATTCCAATCGGGCTTCAAAGCACCCACATGCATTTCAACGGTTGCGGTTCCATATTCCAAAGTATAAGAATGTTGAATTGTATTGTATGGAAGTTTCCCCGCTTTCCGAATTGGAATAAACGGAACATTTAATTGTTGTGCGATAAGCATCCCAAATAAAAACCCTCGGCTTTCAACTCCAACAACTGCATCAATTTCATTATTGAGGTATGCTTTTGAAAGTGCCATGGTAATTTCCCTGCATAAAACAGGGTTTTCTAAAATGGGGGTGATGTCTTTAAATAAAATTCCCGGTTTTGGAAAGTCAGGGACATCGCGGACAGTGGCTTTAACGCGTTCTTGGATACTCATTCAAGTTTTACATAATGAACCAGTTTCTCATAAATTTCGGGTCGAAGTGTGTAAATTTTCTTCAGGCCTTCAATGGTTCGAAATGGTCCGTGTTGAAGTCGGTAATTTACGATGCTTTTTCCCACACCGTACCAACAATAAGGATGTTTTTGTAAATCCTCTAAACTCAACTGATTAATATTTAATTTTTGGATCATTGAAGAATCCACTTTTACTTGCATTCGCAGGGTGTTTAATAAGGTATCGCTAAATCCTTTCATTTCTATAAGTTGCTCCAAACAATAAAATCCACCCAATTGATCTCTTCGTTTAATAATCCTTCGGGCCCAACCTGGACCAATACCTCTTAATGAAACTAAGGAAATAGAATCGCAACGATTGAGTTCAATGATGGCAATTTGTCGCTTTGTGTTTTTGGCGAATTGTCCTGATTTATTGGTTTTCTCTGGCAAATTCAGGAACGGTTCCAAACTCAAAAAACGTTCATCACTCATGCAATACAGTTTCTTCAAATCTTCCTTGAATTTAAATCCTCCACATTTCGTTTGGAATTTTATTATGGATGAAGCTTCTTTTTGGGAGAAACCGATTTTAACCCAATCGTTCTCTTTCATCTTATTGGGATCGAAAGCATGATTGACGATTAGTTCTGTTTTCTTTTCAAATGGATAGTTTTGCTTATGCGCCCTCATGGAATCTTCTTGATCCATTTTCTTTACCATTTTTTGTAAAGCAATCAATTCATTGGGCGGAATATGAAAAGTAACCTCCGAATCCAAGCGAATCCAAATGCGAATGCCGATAACAAGAAAGGTGAGGGCAGCTAATACGATGATGCCTTTTTGCTCGGTACGCGAGAAATGCAGAAACTCCCGAATCAATGTTTTCATGCTTAAAAATTTTAGCAAACATCGAACAAGGGAATTCAATTAGTCGTCTTTTAAACGTTTATATACGTTTAAAAACGCTTTGCCAAAACATCAACTATATTTCTTCAGTTGCTCATCTAAAATAGCCAAGCCTTCGCGGAAGCTATGCGGATTGTATCCTAAAACGCGTTGCGATTTACTTAAGTAGAATCCAGTTCTTGGCGGACGTTTAGCAGTTTGGTTGAGTGTGGAAGAAGACACAGCGTGAATGATTTGCTTATCGTATCCGTAAAAATCGGCAACCTGCTCAACAAGTTGCAATACACTCATATAATCTTTTCCGCTAATGTTGAAAATTCCGTTGGCGTGTTTTTCGGCGGCCAACAAGCATCCTTCAGCAAGATCTTCGGCCAAAGTGGGCATACGAAACTGATCATCAACAACATTAATTGGAGCGCCTTTTTCGAGGGCTCCTTTTGCCCAAAGCACCACATTCGAGCGACTCATATTATCAACCAATCCAAAAACTAAAATCGTTCTCAAAATGGCCCATTCGTTCGATTTCTCTTTGACAATTCTCTCCGCTTCGGCTTTCGACCAGCCGTAATACGACACCGGATTTGCTTCGGCCTCTTCGTCATACGGACCATTCTCTCCATCAAATATAAAATCGGTAGAAAGGTGAATGAAGTGTGCTTTGTTTCGATTGCAGGCATTTACTAAATACTCTACGGCTGTGATGTTGAGTAAAACGCAGCCTTCTTTATCGGTTTCGCAGGCATCCACATTGGTCATGGCGGCGGTATGAATCACCACATCGGGTTTGTATTTATCTAATATAGAATCGACATCCTGTTCATTGCCAATATCCATCGATTCATAGATATAGCCCTCTTTCAAAATCAAGCGATTCTCTCCTTTGGCTGTAGCAATAAGTTCCACATTGGGACGGCCAACACAGGCATACACAAGTTTTTGTCCGAGTAATCCATTGCTGCCAGTAACGAGAATGCGTTTCATTTTTGAATGTCTTTATTGGTTGAATTATGCTTGAACAAAGGGAATTTCGACTGATTGAGTTGCCAAAAATAAATAAAATTTGGTAGGGAGGTAAGTTGGAAATTGATTGGTCCTGAAATAACTTAATACATGCATTCGAGGACCTCTATCCCCCGGCCCACTTGCCGCTATGTGGTTTCTCCGCAAGGAGAAAGGGGAGGAGAAAATGCTGATTTAATAATTTGCAATTCACACGTTACTTTATCATCTGAAAATAAACGTTCAAAATTACCGAGAAGTAGCGCCCCTCTCTCCCGCCACATAGAGGTGCCTATGGCAAAGGGACCACTATGTGGCGGAGAGGGGCTGGGGGTGAGGTCAACGTGAGTTTTATCGTAAAAAAAATTAATATCAAGCATCCTCGAACCTTTATTTACCGTCCCCTTTCAATTGTTACGAAGTCCACATGGTGGCAAGAAGGGGAGGAGATACAAGTAAAACAAGCAGAACCAAAAATCCCTCTCCACCCCAAAGGGTGAAAAGGGATTTAGGGTTAGATCAACGTTTGCCTTTTCTTGCAATACTATTGAAAGGGTTCTATCTATTATTCCTTAACCAATTTGAAAACCTGCTGTTTTTCATTACTACTAACTGTTACCATATACAACCCACTTGCATAATCTGATAGATTATAAATGAAGGTATTGGTGCCAGGAGTGATCGATTTAGATTCATCGATTAATATTTTACCCAACATGTCAGTAACGCGAATAGCTTGAGTATTTATTTGATCTGAAGTTATTTCCAATGTGAAGAAGCTACTCAAAGGATTGGGATACAACCTAATTTCTGCAACAGTCGACGCTTCCTCTGATACCATTTCGCCCAATCTGCACGTTGCCAATGCAACAGCAAGTGTTTTTGCAGTAGAATTTATTCCACAAGCATTGCCCGATTTTACGGTAACAGATCCGGCAATTGTTCCCCAGTTAACTGTTATCGAATTGCTTCCTGCACCTGAAGTGATCGAAGCACCCGTTGGCACTGTCCAAACATAATTCGTTGCACCTGTTACAGGAGTCGTTGTGAATGTAAGAGCAGTTGACGATGCACACACAGAAGTTGGGCCGGTTAGCGTGGTTGGACTTGTTGGAGTGCCAGTCAGTGTCTGCGTTTTGGCAGTACTTGCACCGCAAGCATTATTTGCAACCACAGAAAGTGTTCCGCTTACAAAGCCTGCAGGAACGATTAGACTTACCGTTGCGCCGCTATTGCTTCCCGAGAAACTGCAACCTGCAGGAGCTGTCCAAGTGTATGAAGTTGCTCCACTAACTGCTGCTACGCTGTATGTATAAGTTCCACCTCCACATAAATTGGTAGTTGTTCCGCCGATTGTTCCTGGAGTAGCTGTTTTTGCTGCAACCGAAAGTGATTTTGCTGCAGAACTTCCACACGTTGAATTCGCAGTTACACTGACTGTTCCCGATGTAAATGTTGATGGGAAACTAACCGAAATACTCGTTGTGCCTTGACCGCTGTTGATTAATGCTCCTGTTGGAACACTCCAAGTATACGTCGAAGCATTGGCCATTGCAGTGCAAGTATAGGTCTGAGTACTTCCTGCGCAAACTGCCGCTGATGGACCACTCAAAGTTGTAGGTGATGATGGAATCTTAGTCAGCGTGAATGTTTTTGCAGTACCACTTCCGCAAGCGTTTAGTGCCTGAACAGAAATAGTTCCGCTTGTAAAGGCAGATGCATTCACAGAAACTGTAATTGTATTGGTCGAGGAGGAGCCTGTTAAGCCTGCTGGTAAAGTCCATGCATAACTTGATGCGCCACTTACCGCAGTTGCAGTATATGTTGCAGTGGTTAAGCCACAAATAAAGCTTGGGCCCGAAATGCTTGTGCTGGCTGGTAATGTTTTTGTTAAGGCTAACATTTTTGCAACAGAACTGCCGCAACTGTTTACCGCTTGAACAGATACATTACCACCGGTAAAGAGTGTTGTATTGATATCAACAGTAATACTATTTGTTGTTGATGTACCTGTTAAACCAGCAGGCAAAGCCCAAGTGTATGATGTTGCACCTGTCATGGCCGTGCATGTATAGGTTGCAGTTGTAAGACCGCAGATTTGAGTTGGACCTGTTATCGATGATGGGGTAGAAGGTGCTCTATTTACAGCCAATGTTTTTACTGGCGAACTACCACAAGCATTATTTGCAATAACTGAGATATTACCCGAGGTAAATACAGCATTGTTAATTGATACTGTAATTGAGTTGGAGGTAGATGTTCCGGTTATTCCAGCGGGTAAAGTCCATGTATAAGAGTTCACGTTAGTTCCAGCAGTAACTGTGTATGTTGCAGATGTTAATCCGCATGTAACTGAAGGACCCGAAATTGTTGAAGGAGTGAACGGTACCTTACTTACTGCCAATGTTTTTGCGGCAGATGTTCCACAGGTATTGGAAGCTGTTATGGATACATTTCCTGTTGTAAATACACTGTTGTTAATAGCTGTTGCAATGGTGGTGGTTGTGGAGGTTCCTGTAAATCCTGATGGTAATGTCCAATTATATTGTGTTGCTCCCGTTGAGGCCGAACTGGTATAACTGCCGCTTGTAATTCCACAAGTAACCGTTGGGCTGCCTGTTAATGTGCTTGGTGTAGCGGGCACTTTTGCAATGGTGAGTGACTTTGCCGTTGAAGTGCAGTAGGCCGTATTTGCTTTAACTGTAACCGCACCGCTGCTGAAGTTGACATCGTTAATTGCCACATTTATACTATTGGTTGTAGAAGTACCAGTTAGCCCAGATGGAAGCGTCCATGTATAGGAAAGTGCCCCGCTAACTGCACTTGCAGCATAGGTTCCAGACGTAAGGGTGCAAATCATGGTAGGCCCAGTAAGGGTTGATGGAGAAGCAGGTATAGCATTTAGTGTTACGACCGATGCTGTTGAAGTTGCTGAACAACCGGCTGCTGAATTAACTGTTACAGTATACGAACCCGCAGTTGAAGCTATATAACTGTTGGATGTTGCCCCTGAAATTGCAGCACCATTATTTTTCCAACTATAGGTTTGACCACTTGAAGCTGCTGTGCTGAGGGTTGTCGATCCACCTGTACACAAATTGAGTGTGCCCGATGAAGAAATCGTAGCAGAGGGAAGTGGATTAATTGTTAATACGCGAGATGTTGAAATTGAGCAACCTGCACCATTCGAAATTGTGCAAGTGTATGTTCCGGCCGTTGTTAAATTAGAAATTACCGCAGTATTCGCAGAAAAGTTATTGGGGCCAGTCCAACTGTAGGTTGAGTTGGCCGACGTTCCCGTTGCTGATGCGGTAAATGTGGTACTAAGGCCAGAACAAATTGCATTGGTTCCACTAATTGCCGGAGCAGTTGGCGCAACACAAACACTTGTTGGTTGATGAAAGCCTTGCGATAGCCTAATTCCTGTTCCGGATAAGGAAGTGTAAAATGGCTCGCCAAAGGTGTAATTGATTTTTACCGTTCCAGCCTGTCCTGCGCCGCTGGAAGAGCAGATTACGCGGGAGCCAAGGGATTGGGCATTGACATCAAACTGGAATAAAAGGTTTGAAATCAAAATTATAATGAATGTTAAATTTTTCATAAGTTTTGATTTGATGGTTAGCTGGGAATATATGGAAATAAAGATGAGAACATAGGATGAAAAGGACTAGACAAGTTATCTATTATTAGGAAATCAATATCTTATTAATGCTGCATTTGGAGGAACGTTGAAAATGTTTTCTTTAGTAATGTTAATTCCATTATTTAATGGGTGTGTTAAATTAATTATGCCAGCAGCTCCTTGAACACCATTAATTCCAGAATTAATACCGTAATAGTTTCCTCCTCCTCCTCCTGCACCTCCACTTATTTCAAAAATTGTAACACCATTTAATAATACAGATGAGCTTGTGCCATTCGTTCCCCCACTGGCAGAATAACAGCAACCATATATATATGTTACAATTGTGTTAGTTCCATTAGTTCCATTAGTTCCATTAGTTATTTGAACTACATCATTAGGTGAAACAAAAAAACTAATCCTTGAAAAGTTTCCTTCTCCTCCATTGCCTCCTGTATAAAATGGATAATAATTATTATCCAAAACATTTCCTCCTTTACCTCCTGAAGCACCATATAATGAAATCTCAAGTTCATAAACGCCATTTGGAACGGTAAAAGAAAAAACCCCAGCACCATTAAATAATTGGTTGCCATGAATGCTACTTACAGGATTTGACATTGTTGAAATTCCATTACACACAAATTTGGTAAGTGTATTATTTATTTCACCAAGGTCAAGTATCCCATTGTTATTAGTATCAATACCATATTCCATTTTGACACCTCCAGATGCACAATTTGCACCCGCTGATTCGTTTGTTGTTTTTATCAATGAGTTTTTACCGTTGCTACCGGCATACAACGCAAACGGGACACTCATCAACTGTTGTGCACCCAAATCCACCCAAGTGCTGCCCAAGTTAATTTCCACCTGCAAAAACTTGGTGGTTTGCGCCCAGTTAATTCCAGCGAAGGTTCCGGTAATGGGTGTTCCGCTTCCAAATGTGGTGGAGAACAAACCCAAATCATTGGTTTGTAAACTATGCGACTCGGCATAACTCACCGTGCCTGTTGCCGTTTGTTCCCGCAAACTAAAACGAACCGTAAGATTTGAATTCACATAGGGTGTTCCGTTAGCATTTCGGGCTATTGCTTGGTATGGGATGCCGGGGGGGGTTGTTTGGGCATTCAGTTTTTCAGTATTGAAAATCTGACATATTAAAAATAAAAATACAAGCCACAAATTTGTCTTTTTCCTAGTAAATAATGTTGTCATTTTAATCTAATTATTGTGTTTAAAATCGGATAAATTCATTTTAAATCGTTAAATCATCTGTATCTCTCTATGCTCATTCGCATGAAATCGTAAATAACTAAATTTTCATTCGGTTGCAACCAGATAGGAAATTTTATTGCGTTTGTGTCAAAACTAAAACCTATATTGAAACTTGACGTTTGGGGACAAGTGCTACAGTTTTCAACTTGTATAGCCATTGCTCCTCCGGTTGTAATAGATCCATAATAGGTGTCATTTTTAATCTGAATAATTGGAATCTGATTAACATTGTATAAACAATTAAATGTATTGTAAACAGGTTCAATTCCAGCGCATGCTCCCGACCAATTTAATGTTTGGGATCTAGTTCCAAAACCATTTACAGTATTCATACTGACAATTTTCCAGTGTTCATTACTGGGTACAGTAAATGTACCTGGTGATAAAATTTTTGCGGAAATCAAATTAAGCGTAGAATCTGCAGTTGGTGAATAGTTGGTACTATTTGAAGTGGCAGAACTCCCCGAATACATAGCATACGGCACACTCATCAATTGCTGCGTTCCCATATCCACCCAGGTGCTGCCCAAGTTAATTTCCACCTGCAAGAACTTGGTGGTTTGCGCCCAGTTAATGCCGGCAAAGGTTCCGGTAATGGGTGTTCCGCTGCCAAATGTGGTGGAGAACAAACCCAGGTCGTTGGTTTGTAAACTCTTTGATTCGGAATAACTCACCGTGCCCGCTGCGGTTTGTTCGTGCAGACTAAAACGCACCGTAAGATTGGCATTCACATAGGGTGTTCCGTTTGCATTGCGTGCAATGGCTTGGTAGGGGATGCCGGGAGGGGCTTGTGCTGAGCTTTGTGTCATGTTTAATAACAGACAGATTAGTATTGTCAATCGAGCTCGATTCTTAAAAAAATGAATTATTCTATTTGTTTTCATTGGATTTAATTATGCCTCGGTATTCATAGTGTACAAGATTAAAAGGGATTAGTTGGCGCAACACAAAAATTCAATGGCGGGTGAAACCCTTGCTATAGTCTAATGAAAAAAATACATATAGACTTTATCATTTCATTGAATTTCATTATTGGATAATGGAAATAGTTAATTATGATATTTTTCAATTGACAAAATCACTCCATCGGCCACTTCTATCTGACTCCCTGAATTAATCCACAGTGGGAGTTTAATAGAGGTTAGAATTGAATAATCAGGTGTGAAGGAAATCGTTTGAAATGATGGACAATTGGGACAAACTGCTCCGCCGCAATCCTTAAAGATTTGATACATAGTGCCACTGTTTGGATAAGTGTATGGATATCCCACAGCATATTGCAGACTATTTATTTTAAGAAGATTATATCTTTGTGAAGGAGTGAATGCATAAATACATTTATCTAAATAAGGTTCAAAAAATGGAATATTAACTGTAATTGGTCCCAATTGAGGAGAGCGGTTCATAGATACTAATTTCCATGACTCACCAGAAGGTACTGTTGCTGTTGTATTTGTTAGTGTATTTGCAGAAAATAAATATCCCTGATTAACTTGCGAAATTGAGGGGTTGAAAAAAGAGTTGATTAATGTTAAAACGATAATCAACATTATACAACGAACAAAATATTTTCTGCTGCATAGATTATTTTCAGTTTTTAAAAATAAAGTTGGTTCATTTAACATAAACTCAGTTTTTAAATTTTTCAATAGTTAAGATCACACCATCAGCCACTTCAATTGTACTCCCCGAGTTTATCCATAATGGAAGATTAATTGAAGATAAAATTGAATAATCAGGTGTAAATGAAATAGTCTGAAATGACGGGCAATTATTGCAAACTGCTCCGCCGCAATCCTTAAAGATTTGATACGTAGTGCCACTGTTTGGATAAGTGTATGGATATCCGACAGCATATTGCAGACTATTTATATTAAGAAGATTATATCGTTGTGAAGAAGTGAATGCATAAATACATTTATCAAAATAAGGTTCAAAGAATGGAATATTAACTGTAATTGGTCCCAATTGAGGAGAGCGGTTAATAGATACTAGTTTCCATGTTTCGTTTGAAGGAATTGAAACTGTAGAGTTGGTAAGATTTATAGATGCAAAAAAATAAAGAAGAGGAGGGTTGCTCGGACTAGTATTGTTTAATGTAGAGCCAGCATACATCGCATACGGCACACTCATCAATTGCTGCGTTCCCATATCCACCCAAGCGCTACCCAAGTTAATTTCAACCTGCAAAAATTTGGTGGTCTGTGACCAGTTAATTCCGGCAAAGGTTCCTGTAATGGGTGTTCCGCTGCCAAATGTTGTGGAGAACAAACCCAGATCGTTGGTTTGTAGGCTCTTTGATTCGGAATAACTTACCGTGCCCGTTGCGGTTTGTTCGTGCAAACTAAATCGTACAGTAAGATTTGCATTCACATAGGGTGTTCCATTTGCATTTCGGGCAATTGCTTGGTAAGGGATGCCGGGAGGGGTTGTTTGCGAAAATACATCCGAAATATTTAGTAGGAAAAAGAGTAAAAAAGACAATATTGATTTCATAATTAATTATTAAAAATTATGTCATTATGATTAACGAACGCAACGGGTGGTATAACCAGTTGAATTCTGATTAACTCCTCTAGATACAGTAAAACCATTAAACCAATCGTAAGATGTAGTAAGCAATAATAAACTACTTATATCTATGCCATTTAAGGTGATATAATTATATACTTCTTCTGAGTTGGGCAAACGCCAATCTGAATAACCAGATTCTACAAGATTGTAGCAATTATTCATTGACTGCAATAATGAGCCATTAAAAGTTCCATTTGAAATTGTAGTAAAACCAGAACCAATTGGCGACAAGTTGGATGAAATTGATAGCGAAGAAGCTGTTCCCGAGTACATCGCATAAGGCACACTCAATAGCTGCTGCGTACCCACATCCACCCAAGCGCTGCCCAAATTAATTTCAACCTGCAAAAATTTGGTAGTTTGCGCCCAGTTAATTCCGGTAAAGGTTCCGGTTATGGGTGTTCCGCTGCCAAATGTGGTGGAGAACAGACCTAGGTCGTTGGTTTGTAAACTCTTTGTTTCGGCATAACTCACCGTGCCCGTTGCGGTTTGTTCGTGCAGAATAAAACGAACCGTAAGATTGGCATTCACATAGGGAGTTCCATTTGCATTGCGGGCTATGGCCTGGTAGGGGATGCCGGGGGGTGTAGTTTGGGCATGTAATCCAATTATTGAGAATAATGCTGCAATAATTAGAGAAATAAATTTTTTAAAAGAGTACTTCATTATGAATTTTATTATTCGTTACCAATAAACAATTATTCTCCCATTGGCTCCATTTCCACAACAACCAGCGCAGATTTCGGTTCCCGCACCACCACCACCTGGCTCTTTACCATGAATACTTCCAATAGAACCGCCTGGTCCGCCTAATGGCGATGACCCACCTGTTTTTCCAGAACCAGAAGCCCCAATAATATTAATTTGTCCATTACTACTGCCTCCTAATCCTGTTCCACATCCTCCGCATCCATATCCATCGGTTGAACCTCCATTACTGAAAATTAAATTCTCACCAAATGAGGATTGTGTTCCCGAAGTACCCGCCTGAAAAGCACCATTATAATTCATTCCCAAGCCTCCGGTCCCAACTACAATTGGAAAAACTTGACCCGGCTCAACAGAAAGAAAGCTTTTTCCATATCCTCCAGACCCTCCAGAGACCGAGTTCCATCCTCCTCCTGCTCCTCCTCCCCAACATTCTACAACAACTTTTGTAACACCTGAGGGTACAGTCCAGTTGTATGTTCCTGGACTAGAGAATACTTGACAAGTAGATAGGATTCCTTGTACTGATGAATTACTCACTGCAGAAAATAGTGCATACGGTACACTCATCAATTGCTGCGTTCCCATATCCACCCAAGAGCTGCCTAAGTTAATTTCTACCTGTAGGAATTTGTTGGTTTGCGACCAGTTAATGCTCGCAAAGGTTCCGGTTATGGGTGTTCCACTGCCAAATGTTGTGGAGAATAAACCTAGATCGTTTGTTTGTAAACTCTTTGATTCAGAATAACTCACTGAACCCGTTGCGGTTTGTTCGTGCAAACTAAAACGAACCGTAAGATTGGCATTCACATAAGGAGTTCCATTTGCATTGCGGGCAATGGCTTGGTAGGGTATGCCGGGAGGTGCAGACACCTGAGCAATCAATGCTTTAGAGTTTATGAAACCAAGAAAGAAAAGGAAAACGAATGGTAAAAATGGTGGAAATATTGCCTTCATCATGTTTACGTTATCTAATACAAACTGTTTTGAATAGCGCGAACTCTGAGTTTTGTACTATGCCTCGAGATGTTAAAATTAAAATTTGAACAACAGTTGAGGGTACACCTATTTGAAAATCTTTTGTCCAACAATTTTCATTAGTAACATTAATATTTTGAACATCCCTCAAATATTCAAACTCAGCCAATGTCGGCACTCGCCAATCTGTTTTACCATTTTCGTTCAAATTAGAACAGTATTGAAATGCATTTGAGTAATTCATAGTATTTGCAGACATTGCACTTATCTCTGTTGGGCAGGAATAACATCCTGAACTGTTTGGTATTTGATTCGTACTTGCCAACGTACTCGCCGTTCCTGAATACATTGCATACGGAACACTCATCAACTGCTGCGTTCCTATATCCACCCAAGCGCTGCCTAAGTTAATTTCTACCTGCAAGAATTTGGTGGTTTGCGCCCAGTTAATGCCGGCAAAAGTTCCAGTTATAGGCGTTCCGCTGCCAAACGTTGTGGAGAATAAACCCAGATCGTTGGTTTGTAAACTCTTTGTTTCGGCATAACTCACCGTACCTGTTGCGGTTTGTTCGTGCAAACTAAAACGGACCGTAAGATTGGCATTCACATAAGGGGTTCCGTTTGCGTTGCGGGCAATGGCCTGGTAGGGAATACCGGGGGGGGCTGTTTGGGCATTGATAGCATTAAGGCCGCAAATCAAAACAAGTAAATTGAAAATGATTTTCATGGAATTCTTCATTTAATGTTCTTTATAATGGCTTGGTAAGGGATGCCCGAGGGCGACTGACCCTTAGCCAGATGAACATTAACTAACATCAATAGTATGGCTGCGAATCGAACTGCTATAATCGACCTTTTTTGTAGCCTGTTTTTTTTCATGTAGAATTCCTTTACTTGAATTTGAATTGATTAAGGCACTAAATTAAATTCCAAAGCAGAAATAAATACACCATTTCCATTAATTTTTAGATTCTTACCCTCGCCCAACCAAATTGGAACAGCTATATTAATTCCTGATGCGTTAAAACTTACCTGCCGGGTTGTTGGACAAACAGAACAACTTCCTCCTGATCCTACATATAAAAAATTGTCAACTGAACTATAAATATTTTGATCGATAGCAAAAACCGGAGGTACGTCGTATGTACAAGAAACACCACTCGAGCTTCCACATCCTGGGCAATTTATATAGCAAGAGCTATAAGTTGTGTTTAATGTTGGCGAATTAAAGTTAACAGACTCTATTTTGAGCACTTTTCCGGCAGGTACAGTATAATTGGTTCCTGCTCCAAAATTCCAGACACGGCTAAATTGAAAATTATTCTGAGCTTGCAAACCAATACAGCAAAGCAATATTCCTAAACATGTTGTTAAAACTATTTTCATTTTAAAATCCCTTTATTGTGTAAATAAGTGTTTTCTCGCTACTTCCAGCTGAATTGTTCTGCACACTGCCGGCAAACAATGCATACGGCACACTCATCAATTGCTGCGTGCCCACATCAACCCAGCCTGAGCCTAAATTTATCTCAACTTGCAGGAATTTGGTTGTTTGTGCCCAGTTAATTGCTGTAAAAGCACCTGTACTTGCCGCACCACCTCCAAATGTTGTGGAGAATAGCCCAAGATCGTTGGTTTGCAGATTGTGCGACTCGGCATAACTCACCATGCCATTTGCAGTTTGTTCGCGCAGACTAAATCGCACCGAAAGTGCCGCATTCACAAACGGAGTTCCGTTTGCATTGCGGGCTATCGCTTGGTATGGAATGCCGGGAGGGGCTGTTTGAGCTGATGTTATACTTACAGCCAGAATTAAGAAAGCAAATGCTAAATATAATTTTCGTGTAATGGAGTGCTTCATTTTTTATTTTATTTAATTGGCAATTATAGTAAAAAGAGATTTAAGTATCATATAAGTATTTATTTAATTTATTCACAAATAGATATTTTATATTTGCACTTAAATTTTGGAAAAGCGAGTTTAAATTCTTCTTCTTAATGAATTTTATCAAATCAAACATTTTAAAGTTCTTCTTTGGAGTGTTTCTCTTAGTTTCTAATTTCTCCCAAGCCCAGGAATCAGTAAACACCAGCGGCGGTGTGGACAAAGGAAGTGGAGGCACTGTTTCGTTCAGCGTCGGACAAATGGTATATACCACCGACTCGAAAGAAGCGGGTTCTGTGGTTCAAGGCATTCAACGTCCGTATAAAATTACGACCACCGATATCAAGAAATTAGACAATACCATCTCATTCAAGGCGTATCCAAATCCCTCTTCAGACGATTTATTTCTCGAAATGAATGCATTTCGCAATGAGAAATTAAATTATCAGCTGTATGACATGCAGGGAAAACTGATCATTACAAACCCGATTGAGGTTTCCAAAACGCAAATCAATATGCGTGACTTAGCAGTAGGAAGCTATTTCATACACATTTACGATTCGAAAAATCAAGCTATTCAGACCATTCAAATTATCAAAGAATAATACCATGAAACAGGTACTTACCATTCTGGCAATTTTATTTGCAACACTCACATCATTTGCCCAAGCGCCCAACCGAATTTCGTATCAGGCAGAAGTGCGTAATGGTAGCAATAACCTTGTTGTTAATCAGCTTGTGGGAATTCGCATCAGCATATTGCAGGGTTCTAACGTAGGTCCTTCGGTATATACCGAAACCCATTCTCCAACCACCAATGCCAATGGTTTGGTGAGTTTGCAAATTGGCGGCGGAACAATTGTTTCGGGAACATTTGCAAGCATTAACTGGGGCAACGGACCGTATTTCTTAAAGACCGAAACAGATCCAGCAGGCGGAACCACTTATTCCATTACAGGCACCAACCAATTATTGAGTGTGCCTTATGCTTTGTTTTCGAATACATCAAGTAACGGTGTTCCCGTTGGTGGTTCCGAAGGACAAGTATTAACCAATTGCAGTGGTGTTGCCATTTGGACAACCGGCGGTATTTGTCCTGGAAGTATAACGGCACTAGCCTGCTCAACAGCAAGCAATACAGGAGCATTAACCCAAGGAATCGCGGCAGCAAGTGTAAGCAGCACAATTGCTTATACAGGCGGAAACGGTGGTTTACATAACGGACAAACAGTAACATCTACAGGCGTAACCGGATTAACAGCTACATTAACTGCTGGAAGTTTTGCTAGCGGAGCGGGAAGCTTAACCTATACTATCACGGGAACACCTGCCACCAGCGGAACAGCCAATTTTGCACTCAACATTGGTGGACAAACATGCGCCCTCGCATTTACAGTTGCTGCGCCCATTGGAACCCTAACCGCTTTAACCTGCGCAAGTGCAACAAATAGCGGCACCTTAACTTTGTCTGTAGCAGCTTCAGGTGTAAGCAGCAGCGTGCCTTATACAGGCGGTAATGGCGGCACACACAGCGGACAAACAGTAAATTCTACAGGCGTAACAGGCCTCACAGCAACTTTAGCTGCGGGCAATTTTGCAATTGGATCAGGAAGTTTAATTTACGCTATTACTGGAACACCTGCCACTAGCGGAACAGCAAGTTTTGCGCTTAATATTGGAGGAAAAACCTGTACCCTAACCAGAACCGTTGCTTTACCGGCTGGAACTATCACAGCACTGAGCTGTTCAACAGCTACCAATGCAGGGACTTTGGGCCAAGGAGTAGCGGCATCAAGTGTAAGCAGCACTGTGCCTTATACCGGTGGCAATGGTGGATCGCATACCGGACAAACCGTAACATCAACCGGCGTAACGGGCCTAACAGCCACACGTGCAGCAGCAAATTTTGCAACAGGATCGGGAACGTTGGTTTATACCATTACCGGAACACCTGCCAGCAGCGGAACAGCTAGTTTTGCATTGAACATTGGTGGTCAAACTTGTACTTTAACCAGAACAGTTCTAGCAAGTGCGAGCATCACCGCATTGAACTGCTCAACTGCCACCAACAATGGAACACTTGGACAAGGCGTTGCTGCTGCAAGTGTAAGCAGCAGCGTTCCCTATACAGGCGGAAATGGCGGTTACCGCGGAGCACAAACCTTCACTTCAACAGGTGTAACAGGTCTTACAGCAACATGCGCAGCCGGAACATTGGCAAACGGCTCGGGAAATTTAACTTTTACCATAACAGGAACACCAGCTAGTGCAGGTATTGCAAGTTTTGCATTAAACATAGGTGGCCAAACCTGTACCTTGGACAGAACAGTTCTGCCAAGTGCGAGTATTACAGCATTGAGCTGCTCAACGGCAACCAATAACGGAACACTAACACAAGGAACTGCAGCGGCCAGTGTCAGCAGCAGCGTTCCGTATACAGGCGGAAACGGCGGCTACCGAGGTTCGCAAACGGTTACTTCAACAGGGGTAACAGGCCTTACAGCAACATGTGTTGCAGGAACCTTAGCAACTGGAGCGGGCAGTTTAACATTTACTATTACAGGTACACCCGCATCAAACGGGACAGCTAGTTTTGCCTTAAACATTGGCGGACAAACCTGTACCTTAACAAGAACGATAAACCCACCAGCAGGAATCATCACCGCATTAAGCTGCTCAACAGCAACTAATACAGGAACTTTAACCCAAGGCATAGCTGCAGCAAGTGTGAGCAGCAGCATTCCCTACACAGGTGCAAATGGCGGAACGTATACTACGCAAACAATTACATCTACAGGTGTTACAGGCTTAACAGCAACTTTAGCTGCGGGAACTTTATTAAGTGGAGCGGGTAGTTTAACTTATACAATAACCGGAACGCCAGCTTCTACCGGAACCGCAAGTTTTGCCTTAACCATTGGCGGACAAACCTGTACATTAACAAGAACGGTTGACTTACCAATTGGAACCATAACAGCATTGAGCTGTTCAACAGCAACCAATACAGGCACATTAACACAAGGTATAGCAGCAGCAAGTGTAAGCAGCAGCGTTTCGTATACAGGCGGAAATAGCGGAACGTATACAGAACAAAGCATAACATCAACAGGCGCAACAGGACTAACAGCCACTCTAGCTGCTGGCACATTACTTAGCGGATCGGGGGCGTTAACATATACTATATCTGGAACGCCAGCTTCTGCCGGCACCGCAATTTTTGCCTTAACTATTGGCGGACAAACTTGTACATTAACTAGAACGGTTGATTTGCCGGTTGGAACCATCACAGCACTAAGCTGTTCAACAGCAACCAATACTGGAACCCTCACTCAAGGTATTGCCGCGGCAAGTGTAAGCAGCAGCGTTCCATACACAGGCGGAAACGGCGGAACCTATTCTTCACAAACTATAACTTCAACAGGAGTTACAGGTTTAACAGCCACACTTGCAGCTGGAACTTTACTCAGCGGAGCGGGTTCATTAAACTTTACGATTACAGGAACACCAGCAACAAGCGGCACAGCTAGTTTCGCCTTAAACATTGGCGGACAAACCTGTACCTTAACAAGAACGATAAACCCACCAGCAGGAATCATTACAGCACTAAGCTGTTCAACAGCAACCAATACCGGCACATTAACGCAAGGCATAGCAGCTACAAGTGTTAGCAGCAGCGTTCCATACACAGGCGGAAACGGCGGTACCTATACTGCGCAAAATGTATCATCTACAGGCGTAACAGGGCTAACTGCAACTTTAACAGCAGGTAATTTTGCAATTGGAGTGGGAAGTTTAACATATACCATTACGGGCACTCCTGCCACAAGCGGTACTGCAAGTTTTGCATTGAATTTCGGCGGACAAACCTGCACCTTAACAAGAACTGTTGCCTTACCTGTTGGAACTATTACGGCTTTGAGCTGCTCAACAGCAACCAATTCTGGCACATTAACGCAAGGCATTGCTGCTTCAAGTGTCAGCAGTACTGTTCCATACACAGGCGGAAACGGAGGAACGTATTCAGCCCAAAGCATAACATCAACAGGCGTAACAGGATTAACTGCAACTTTAGCAGCAGGCAATTTTGCAATCGGAGCAGGCAGTTTAATCTATACTATCTCAGGAACACCTGCCACTAGCGGTACTGCGAGTTTTGCATTGAGTGTTGGTGGACAAACCTGTACATTAACAAGAACTGTTGACTTACCAATTGGAACCATAACAGCACTAAGCTGCTCAACAGCAACCAATACAGGAACTTTAACTCAAGGCGTTGCCGCTGCAAGTGTAAGCAGCAGCGTGCCATACACAGGCGGAAACGGTGGTACATATACTGTACAAACTTTAACCTCAACAGGCGTTACAGGACTAACAGCCACACTTGCTGCTGGAAATTTTGCAACAGGAGCTGGTTCTTTAACCTACAACATCAACGGAACACCTGCAAGTAGCGGCACGGCAAGTTTCGCCTTAAGCATTGGCGGGCAAAACTGTACTTTAACACGCACTGTAAATACGAGCGGCATTAACCCATTAAACATTGAAACTGCTTTAATACCGGAGGGCACCTTTATCATGGGAAGCCCTTCGACAGAAGTTGGTAGATCAGCCAACGAGGTGCAACATCAAGTTACATTGAGCGCATTCAGAATGAGCAAATATGAAATAAGCAATTCACAATTCGCAACATTTTTAAATTCAAAGAGTATTGGCAGTAATGGTTTGTATGCATTGGGTACTAATCCATCACAAGTTTTGATTTATACAAATACGACTAATGGATTAACCTGGACTGGTTTGCAATGGCAGCCTGTTGCGGGTAAGGATAATTTTCCAGTAGTAAATGTTACCTGGTATGGTGCGGCGGAATTTGCTTCTTATGCCGGCGGGCGCCTACCCACAGAAGCCGAATGGGAATATGCATGCCGCGGCAATACAATAACTCCATTTAACACAGGTAATTGTTTGGACAATACCCAGGCAAATTATCAATGGAGCCAACCATACAATGTTTGTTCTAACACAATCACAAGCTATCCAGGCCAAACTCAACCCATAAACAGCTACAGCCCCAATGCCTATGGATTGTACAATATGCATGGCAATGTATGGGAATGGTGTTCAGACTGGTATGGAAGTTACTACTTAGCAACAACCGAGATTAATCCTACAGGACCTACAACAGGTACAACAGGATATGGTCGTGTTATTCGTGGTGGAAACTGGCAATACAATGCTCAGCTTTGCCGCTCAGCCTTTCGCAACTTTGGCAATCCTAGCGCCTTCACCTCTAATGACGGGTTTCGATTGGCGTTCGCACCTTAGTTTTTTAAAATTAGGGAAAAGGAGAAAGGGAAAAGGAGAGAGTTAAAAGTAGAAAGGGAAAAGTGGATAAGTCAGAAATTTTTATTGTCCAAACGATTTACATAAAACCTATAAGAATTTTAGAGTTTGTTTTAAGCCTGCTGAGTGATGGGTTTCAATAATAATTTACAAACACGCAACGAAATCTATTTACTTCAATCATAAATGAAAACATACACTTTAGATCAAATACAAGACGAGCTTATAGGAAAGGTCGGAACCTCAGAAAGAGAACTATTTGAGTATGAACTTCAAATGGACTTGATTGGAAAAGCCATAAAACAAACACGTCAAGAACGTAATTTGACGCAAGAAGAATTAGGTAAACTAATTGGCGTTCAAAAAGCACAAATTTCGCGTCTAGAAAACAATGCCAGCAATGTAACAATGGATACATTGCTAAGAGTTTTTACAGCATTAAAAGCGAAAGTAAAATTTCAAATTGAATTATCGAATTTAAATATTAGTGTAGGGAAATAATACTTCTCATTTAATGCCATTGTATTTGAGTCTGCGTGTTTAACAAATCAACCTCAATTTTTTTCACTTCCTCGCCAATAGTTAGTAAGAGTCTGTTAATGGCGTTGAAATTCATTTGATCATTGAGTTAATTAATGCCTCGGTAGTGTGGATTTCTTTGCTGTAAATCTTGATTTTCTCAATGCCCTCAAGGGTTGTAAAAACATAAATTAAAAATCCCTTTTCAGACATAAACTATCGATTTTTCTGCCGAATCCTCAACAAAAGGATTGATGTATTTGGCATTTACAAGGTCTACATCTTTCACTCCAGTAATTAATTTCAATTCATTTTCAAAAAGCAAAAATTCTTTGAATGTGAAACGCTTACCAGGAACCGTTTCATAAATTACATCTAAATCGCTATTCAATTTTGCCTCACCTTCAACCTGACTTCCAAACACACCCAATCGAGCCAAACCATATTTTCGCTTGAGCATTGCAGCATTCTTTCTAATGGTTTGGAGAACATTAATCATATAACAAAAATACATTTTTAAATAATTAAAATAGTTGAGGTCAAAACAATTAAGAAAATCTTACCGCTTCTTTGATTTGGTCATACTTAACGCGAAATATCATTCATGAAATTAACTCGTTCTGTAAATCCCTTGCAAACAGAATCCTCGGTTGAGGTTAGAATAATCAAACCAAGACTAGTGCCTTTTTATTATCCGGTTTACTTGGTAATAATAATTGGAAGGTAAATAGAACTTTAGGTATTGAAATGGAGCTATTCATTTCTTAGAATATTCTTCCAACTCAGTACTTTTCCTGCGGTTCTGTTTTGGTCAAATAGGCCTGTGTGTACAATGGTTTTACTGCTAATCAAATTGGGAATGAATTTTTCTAAATAACTCAATCCTTTAAACATTTCAGGGACGATTGTTTCGCTAGCTTTTATTTCAACGAGGTTTAATTTCTCACTGTTTTGCCAAATTAAATCAACTTCATGACCAACTGCATCGCGCCAAAACCAATAATCAAACATCAGATTTTGATGGTACTGTTGCTTAATATATTCGTTAATTACATAATTTTCAAACAAACTTCCTTTATAGGCACTGATTTTTAAGCTTGAAGCATCATTGATTTTGAGGAGAAAGCAAAGTAATCCGGTGTCGTAAAAATAGAGTTTCGAGTTTTTTGTAATTCGTTTGTTGAAATTAGAATGATAGGGTTGCAATTGGTAAAGAATGTAGCTGGTTTCTAATACCGAAATCCACGATTTTGCAGTAGGTTGAGAAATTCCGCATTCATTGGCAAGCGAATTCAAATTCACCAATTGGCCCACTCTAGCAGCACATAGTGTGATGAAATTTCTAAACTGCTTTAGATTTTTCACATCGATAAGTTCCGCTAAATCTCGTTCTACATAAGTTTGAACGTAGTTAGAATAAAACACCTTCGAAGGAATGTCTCTGTCATAGATTCCAGGATAAAATCCCTTTTGAAGATTAACGGCATAATCGTCATCTAACCATGCTGCTTTCTCCATTTCTTGATTATCAAAAGGCAATAATTTGAACAGAGCCACCCTGCCTGCTAAACTTTGCGAAACATTACGCATCAAATGAAAATTTTGAGAACCAGACAAAATATATTGCCCCATTATTTTATCCTCATCTACTTTGGTTTGTAGGTATGAAAACAATTCAGGAGCTCGCTGCACTTCATCGAAAATAATAAAGTTGCCATGCTCCGCCAAAAATCCATTGGGGTCATTTAATGCGTACTTTCTAATATCTAGATTCTCTAAGTTGACATAGGTATAGTTCGCAAATTCGTTCTTTAAGAAAGTAGTTTTCCCAGATTGCCTTGGACCTGTTAAAACTAAAATCGGATATTTACCGAGATAAATTTCCATTTCTTTTTTTATTGTTCTAATTCGCCCCATAAGTATTGTAATTGTTGGGCAAATATACAACAAACTTTGAAATTACACTATACCTAACTTTGAAATTACACGGTATGTTATTTTGAAATTACACTATATACAACTTTGAAATTGCACTATATGTTATTTTGAAATTACACTATGCATAACTTTGAAATTACACGGTATGTTATTTTGAAATTACACTATGCACAATTTTGAAATTACACGGTATGTTATTTTGAAATTACACTATACCCAACTTTGAAATTACACTATACGAAACTTTGAAATTGCACGGTATGTTATTTTGAAATTACACAATACCCTATTTTCTCGATTCTAACTCTCCTCTCCGCCACATAGTGACGGCTGGGCTGGGGGTGAGGTCAACGTGACTCGTCCTGAAAATACATTTCAATTAAGCATCCTCGGACCTCTATTTACCTGACTCGTCCTGATAAAGTTTACAAACTAGCATTCGCAGTCCTCTTTATGACATCTGTATACCTCACCCCCAGCCCCTCTCCCCATGGAGAGGGGAGGATATTCTGCTAGTTAATTTCATTAGCTTCTCATCAAAACTTCTTTTGAAGTTTAATGTTCAAAAATTTCGAGATTTAACTCCCCTCTCCATTCCACAGGAGAGGGGAGGATATTCTTCTGCTAGTTAATTTCATTAGCTTCTCATCAAAACTTCTTTTGAAGTTTTATGCTCAAAAATTTCGAGATTTAACTCCCCTCTCCATGGGGAGAGGGGCTGGGGGTGAGGTCAACGTGGCTCTTCCTGAAAATACATTTCAATTAAGCATCCTCGGTTGAGGTGAAAATTAAGCAAGCCAAGGTCTTTTCTTTTTTTATTAGGTGAGTTGGGTATTTTTTATTGGAAGATTTATCGAGATCAATATGTTGAGATGGAGTTTTTAGGTTCTTTATTTATAATTTCTAATTCGCTCCGTAATCATTGTAAATTATGAGAAAATGCAAAACCAACTTTGAAATTACACTATATATAACTTTGAAATTACACGATTTTAAAACTTGGGAGAATCCTATAGGTTTCTACCCCGATGGAGTCGCATAGTATAGTATAGCTATTGATTTTATAAATCTATAATCCCTCTGGGATTAATCCTGTATTCTTTGAATATCTCGAAAGCTACGGCAACTATCAGCACATCAAAAATTATCAGCACACATCTCCCGATAGCTATCGGGATTAATCAGCACATTAGATTACAGGTCCCAAACGCGGGTGCGGCTGCTTTGAATCATGTTTTTGATTCTCAGAATAAACGCCATGTGGAAGTAAACAATAAGCGGAGAGCCAAGTGTTATGAAGGATGCGTAGATAAAGAAAAGTCGGATTTGTGATGATTTCATGCGGAGTTTCTCTCCCAACCAGGTGCATACTCCAAATGCCTGCTTTTCAAAATAGTTGGTAATAGCGGAAATCATTTTTATCCCAATAGATCTGCTGCTAAGTTATTTAAAATTCGATTCTCAGCAAGAGAATTTCTTCGTGGCTTTCTCATCTTTCTTTACCTTAGCCGCTCAAAATTTCGAAATGATAAAAGGTTTTTTTCAACTACCCAAGGCCATCAATGAGCCGGTTAAGAATTATGCTCCGGGAAGTCCCGAGCGTACTGAATTAAAAGCAATGCTGAATCATTTGCAGTCGGTGCAAAAAGATATTCCGATGGTGATTGCAGGGAAGGATGTTTTTACTGATCACAAAATTGAACTTCGTCAACCGCACAAGCACAAGCATGTTTTAGGAACATTTTCGCGTGGCACTGAACAACATGTGAAAGATGCCATTGATGCAGCTTTAGCAGCTAAGTCGAACTGGGAAAAAATGACTTGGGAAAACCGCGCAGCCATTTTCTTAAAAGCAGCCGATTTAATTGCGGGCCCATACCGAGCTCGTTTGAATGCTGCTACCATGCTTGGTCAATCGAAAAATGCATACCAAGCCGAAATTGACGCATCTTGTGAGATGATCGATTTCTTGCGCTTCAATGTGCAATACATGAGTCAGATTTATTCTCAACAACCTGATTCCTCAGCTGGAATTTGGAACCGTGTTGAGCAACGTCCTTTGGAAGGATTTGTGTTTGCTTTAACACCATTTAACTTTACGGCAATTGCAGGTAATCTTCCTACATCGGCTGCCATGATGGGCAATGTGGTGGTTTGGAAACCTGCCGATACGCAGATTTATGCTGCGAATGTGTTGATGGATATTTTCAAGGAAGCTGGTGTTCCCGATGGTGTTATCAACCTGATTTTTGTAAGTGGTCCAACGGCTGGAAATGTCATTTTCACGCATCCCGATTTTGCAGGAATTCATTTTACTGGTTCTACAGGCGTGTTCCAAAATATCTGGAAAACGATTGGTGAAAATATTCATCGTTACAAAACCTATCCTCGAATTGTGGGTGAAACGGGTGGTAAGGATTTTATTATGGTGCATCATTCGGCAAATCCAGCAGTTGTTGCAACGGCTATTTCGCGTGGGGCATTTGAATACCAAGGACAAAAATGTTCAGCAGCATCGCGTTGTTACATTCCCGATAATATCTGGTCTGAGGTTAAAGAGCACTTATTAAAAGACATAGCTTCTTTCAAGATGGGGCCAACATTCGATTTTGGGAATTTTGTCAATGCAGTAATTGATGAAAAATCTTTCGATAAATTGGCTTCCTACATTGATGCAGCCAAGAAAGACCCAAGCGTTGAGATTATAGCCGGCGGAACCTATGATAAATCGGAAGGATATTTTATTTCTCCTACGGTTATTGTTGCCAAGGATCCTAAATACACCACCATGTGTGAAGAGCTTTTTGGTCCGGTTGTTACAATTTATGTTTACGAAGCAGCCAAGTTTTCAGAAACGTTGAAGCTTGTTGATGAGACTTCCATCTATGCCTTAACGGGTTCAATCATTTCTCAAGATCGTTATGCAGTTGATGAGGCCACTTTCGCACTTCGAAATGCAGCAGGTAATTTTTACATCAACGATAAACCAACAGGTGCCGTAGTTGGTCAACAGCCTTTTGGTGGTGCACGTGGTTCGGGTACGAACGATAAAGCAGGTTCGATGATTAATTTATTGCGTTGGGTTTCTCCTCGTACAATCAAAGAAACATTTGTTCCTCCTACCGATTACCGCTATCCGTTTTTAAATGCGGAATAATATCTAATTAACATATAATATTAAAATGCCATTCGTTTTTGAATGGCATTTTTTTTACATTTGGTTTTCATGATTATTTCTACTTTATCAAATAAATCATATTCAGATGCTTAGACTAATACAAATTTTCGCTGCAGTAATGCTGATTTCTTTTAACGGACTTGCTCAGCAGAGTTCGCGTGAGTCCATTGCAAACATGAAAGCATTTGCCTTGAATAAGGTGAGAGAATCGGCATCGCGCGATTTGTGTACTGCCGGTTTTGTGTATACCGCTTCAGTAGATGTTGCCAATGGCTTGAGTTTTCCAGTTGGATTTTCCAATATTAGCAGTGTTACCAATTATTCGGGAGCGCAATTTATTTGGGATTTTGGGGATGGATTAACTTCTACGGAACCCGCTCCCGTGCATGTGTATACAACGTACAATCCTTATTATATAACGTGTTTGACTTTGATAGATGGTACGTGTACTTCAACATTTTGCGATACGATAAACTTAGATGCAGTTTACAATGCGAATCCCTGCAATTTCTCATTTGTTTGGGAGCATTCGGCCAATGTTTCCAATGTGGTGAATTTTTATCCGGGATACATCGGAGCTGATTCTTATACATGGGATTTTGGCGATGGTACAAGTATTACCACGGCCGCAGGTACAATGGTTAGTCATGGTTATACTCAGACGGGGACGTATCAGGTTTGTTTAAGTACGAGCGATTCCGCTAGCGGCTGCTATTTGGAAAGTTGCCAGATTGCTGTTTCTCAGCAATTGGATTATCAGCTAACAGGTCCTATGCAAATTAATCAGTTGCCTACAGTAGTTCAGTCGATACAAAACATCCTTTTTGGTAGCTGTGTGGATGTTACGGATGTTTCCTTTTATGGCTCAACAGATTTATCTATTGGTTATTTCAGTGATACTGCATCAACCATTGGATTTGATTATGGCTTGTTGTTAACGACAGGATTAATTTTTAACGCCATTGGACCCAATAACCAAACAGCTGCAGGAACCAATCTATCATTGCCTGGCGATTATTTGTTGGATCAATTGATTCAAGGATCAACCAGAGATGCTGTGAGTATCAATTTTACGTTCACACCGCTTGCCGATACAATTATTGCTTGTGAATTTGTGTTTGCATCGGAAGAATATCCCGAATTTGTGGGAACAGATTTCAATGATGTTTTTGGATTTTTTATTAATGGCCCAGGTACCAACGGTTGGCAAAACATTGCTTATTTACCAGGTACTAGTATTCCCATTTCCATTAACAATGTAAATCAAGTGCAAAATGGTCAATACTATGTGAATAATTCACCGGGAACAATTCTCCAATACGATGCTTATACAACACCAATCGCGCTTCAATTTCCTGTGCAAGCGGGGCAATCGTATCAGTTTCGAATTATAATTGCAGATGCAGGAGATGGAGTTTTCGATTCAGGAGTGTTTATTAAAGGCGGAAGTTTCTTAGGAAATACTCCGCTTCCTGCAGCACGTTTCGCTTTCGATTCTCAAGGCATGACGGTTCAATTCGATAATGAAAGCACAAACTCAGATCAATATACTTGGTCGTTTGGAGATGGTAATACATCCGAAGATGCGAGCCCGATGCACACTTACGATCAAACTGGTTTTTACAATGTACGTTTGTCAGGCAATAACATCTGCTATGCGTGCGATACTATCCAAACCATAGCAGTAACGCCTGGTCAAGTATTGGCTGTAAATGCTCCATTAAATTCCTCAATCAACATGTTGCAAAATGGAAATGTGCAAATCAATTATGCCTTAATAAACCGAGGAGATTTGAACGTAGAAATTCTAACATCGGGAGGACAATTGGTTCGTAAACAAACCATAACTGATGCTTACTTAGGAACGGAGGAGATTAGTCTAGATAATTTAGCCGCTGGAATGTACATCGTTCGGCTAAGTTCAGGAATGCATCAAACGGCAGACAAGGTTTTGCGTTAAAAATATAGAGCGTTTCATTTCATTGAGTTGAAACTTTCTATTGAAAATAGGACATAAAAAAACCGACTGATTTGAGAATCAGTCGGTTTTTTTTGTGAGTTAATTTATTAGTTCTTGTTCGGTAAAAACGAATAACGTTTTCCATATTCCAACATCTGACTGGTAAACGATGCTGGATATTCCACTTTAACATCAACAAACTTCCCGCCTTCAATGACTGGTGTTAAGCGTGGTTGTATGAATCCTTTGTAAGGAGCCGAAGTGAGTTTCGAGAAACGTTCTTTCACTTCTTTGTGAATTTCAGGATCAACCTTCACCCCATAATTTTCGATCAAAGCTTGACCTGCAACAAAATCACCTTGCGATTTGATGCGTTGAATTTCACGAAGTAGATCGCCAAATAATGTGCGCAATTTTGCATAGTCATTTATTTGAACGTAGGTTTTTCCATCGCGCTTAATAAGTTCAACTACGTTATCGGCTTTTCCTTTTTCATAAGCCCATTTAGCAACCAACTGACGATTACGCATGTGTGCTTCTTCGATACTTTTTCCAATTTCGATACGGTTCAATTGCAACATCAAACCATTCAATAAATAACTGTCGTATTCTGCTTTTCCGCAGTCGGTGCTTGGCATAACGCCAATCTCAACCAATTTAGGATCTACGATATAATACAAAGCAACTAAGTCAGCACGAGCTTCTTCCAATGAATTTTGGTAATTCTTCAAAGTCACATCTGGAGTTGCAACTCCTGGTTCTAATTGACCGCTGGCGTGACCAATTACTTCGTGCATATCGGTGTGCAATTCGGAAGCTAAATTTCCGTAAAGACGTGCACGTTTTTTGGTTTCCTCGTTTAAACTGAACTCATCGGCCGAAGGACTTTTAGCCGATGAAATATTGTAAGCTGATACGATATTTCCCAATGCAACCGATTTAGATCCATGCTGTTGACGAATCCAATTGCTGTTTGGAAGATTAATTCCAATGGGAGTAGAAGGAGCAGAGTCGCCACTTTCAACAATGACCACAATCGACTTCCCAATAATACCTTTCACTTCTTTCTTTTTGTGATTCGGTTGAAGCGGAGCATTGTCCTCGAACCATTGCGCATTCTTTGCGATTGTTTCTATCTTTTTAGTTGCTTCAAAATCCTTGATTGAAACAACGGCCTCAAAACTTCCGCGCTTACCAAGTGCATCCTGATAGACTTCAATAAATCCATTAACAACATCGATGGTGGAATTTACATCACTCACCCAAGCAACATTGTATTCATCAAATTTCTTCAAGTCACCAGTTTTGTAATATTCAACCAATAACTGAAGCGATTTCTTTTGTTCGGGTGTTTCTGCAACATTAACCGCCTTCTCCAACCAATAAACAATTTTCTCAATAGATGCCGAATACATACCGCCAACCTTCCAAGGTATTTCTACAATGCGATCATCCACTTTCATCATCTTCGAATTCAAGCCCAGTTCAACAGGTTTTAGGGAGTCTTCTGATAAAACGAGCATTGAATAAAAATCTTCCACTTCACTTTGCGTAACGCCTTCGTAAAAGTTGTTTGCAGAGCCCACAATATTGTCGATTCCTGAAGCTAAATTCACTGTTTTTGCATCCACATTTGCATCAAACATAACGGGTTTTAAAAATGCAAGAAATTGATCGGGCGTTTGTCCGCTTGCTAACGGCAATTGTTTTACATCACTTCCTTTTACCCAAACAGAGAAATTCTCGAAGCTGAATGCAGGCATAATTTTATCGCTTGCATAATGATGATGAATTCCGTTAGAGAACCAAACTTGTTTCGAATATTCTTCAAATTTTGCATATTCTGGAGTGCTTTTCGGACCTCGATAACTGTTCCAAATGGCTTCAATTGTGCGTCGAATGATGAGGTTGTTTTTGTATTTCTGATCCCAAATCATATCGCGACCACAAAGAGCTGCTTCATATAGATAATAAGCCAGTTCTTTTTGTTGGATAGAGAGTTTCTCAAAACCAGGAACTTGATACCGCAGCATTTGAACATCGGCAAAACGCTCAGCCTCCACTTTAAATTCATTTCCAGGATTTTCATCAATCCCAACTTTTGAAGGTTTTCCGGATTTATCAATTTTCCCTGTTTGAGCCAAAAGGGTAGGGGACAAAGTAGCTACTTGAAAAGCAGCAAAAAACAACAATGATTTATTCATATAATTTGAATTTTAGGATGGACAAATTTAACGGAATCTGCCACATGGCAATTTTTTCTATTTAAGAAACCTTTGATCAAAAGAGAAAGAAAACTACTATCGTTTTTGTCTTCTTCTTCCAGGTTTGTCAGGAGCAGTTTCATTTTTCCACAAAAAGATATCCTCTCTTTTGCTAGGCCGATGTTCGCCCAACCAGCGAAAGCCACGCAATTGAATATCATCTTTTAAAGGTTCGTTTACGGGAAAAAGTGTTGCACTTGGATCTTGTAAAAAAGTGATGCTTTGCACTTTGTTGCTGTCGATGTAAATCATCATATTGGTGCAAAGTGCTTTGTTTACTCCAATGTATCCTTTGTCGTCGTCTCCTTTGGCATAATACACCGATTCGCCATTGCCTTCCACTTTTACTTTTCGCAATTCATTTTCAGCAAAATATCCGGTAATATTTTTCCCTTTTATTTGATTAAAATGCACCGAATCTTCTTGAGATCCAATAAATCCATTCGCTCTTAAATACAGCGTTTCGAGTTGGTTTTTCGCCAATTGAATACGAACAGTATCTGCTGTTAACTGATTCTCTTCATTCCAAATTACTGGATTTCGGAAAAGTCTCATCAGACTATCACTTTCTGAATAGGTCAATGAATCACACTTTCCTTGAAAATCTTTCTTGAAAAACTTTACTTTGTAATAAGCATACAAGGTTCGTTTATCGGTCACACTATCGAGCACCGAACGCAAGGTGTCGCCGTGAAGAAACAAGGTATCTTTGCCAAATGCCTTTTCCATGACTGCTTTTTCAGTAATAAGAATCTGCCCCGTTTTTTCATTGTAATCGGCAAATTCACCAGTCAAGACAACAGCTTCAGTCGTATCTGTAATACGCACATTTTTCCAAGCTCGACCCAAACTCTTTTTGCGGTTGTAGTATATTTTATCTCCCTTTATCTGTTGCTTCTTGCTGTCAATACGTGCATTCTTACCAAATTCGGAGATGTCGGTTTTGGTATTGTAAAATCCGTTTTCGCAATAGATAATATTCTCGTCGGATGTGATGGTAGTTGGACCAAAGAAAAAAGCGGTTTTGGAATTTGTGACATACTGCAGCGTGTCGCAATTCATCACATAATCTTTATTGGTAAGCTTCACATTTGTTCTGAAATAAAATGTCCGCTTGCGAGAATTGTACATCCCAAACTGACTAACAAGCTCGTTCTTTTCACTAATGATTTTTCCTCCAGTTGTGTATATAGCTTGTTTGGTGTTATTGTCGAATTGCAATCGACTTGTTGTTAAAACCGACGATGGATCGGTCATGCGAACGTTTCCTGTAATATCTGCAATTTTCGTCTTTCCGTCGTAAGTAAGTCTTTGCCCCGAAACCACTACGCTATCTCCAATAATTCGCACATTCGAATACGCCTCCAAGCGATTTTCACCATCAAACAAATAGGCGCTGTCGCAATACAAAAGTGTTCCTTCGTGTTCAAAAACTACGTTTCCAACCAGTCGTTGAGCTGCTACACGATCGTCAAATTCCAAGCTATTGGCGCCTCGAATTGTAATTTTTCGACCTGATTGGGCAGAAGCATATAATCCGCCAAACAGAAAAATAAATAAGATGCAATGACGAAAATGAAACAATGCCTGCTTGATTAGTTTAAGCCGCAAATGTAACAGATATTCTATAACCGCAGGTGTTTGGGATTGTGCAATTGGGCAATGAAAATTTGTATAATCGGTTTTCGCTTAATCGAATAAAAAGGAAATTCAGACAAAGTAGATCGTATGTTAAAAATAGTAGATTTGTGCCACATTTTCTAAGCATGAAATTCCCTGTTACTACCATTGCTGAATCTAGATTATCCGAAATTGATTTTGGACATCTTCCTTTTGGAAAAATCTTTTCCGATCACATGTTCGTTGCCGATTACGACGGAAAAAACTGGGTGAATCCACGGATTGTTCCCTTTGCTCCAATTTCATTAAGTCCGGCTGCAGCGGTATTACATTATGGTCAAGCCATCTTTGAAGGCATGAAAGTGTACCGAAGCGATAAAGACGATTTGCTCTTTTTTCGTCCAGAGGAGAACTATAAACGGATGCAACAATCAGCCATTCGACTTTGCATGCCTCCCGTTCCTGAACACATTTTTATGGATGGGTTAAAACAACTTATTGAATTGGATGCTGATTGGGTTCCAAAAGGAGATGGTAATTCTTTATATATTCGTCCGGTTTTGTTTGCAACAGATCCAGTTTTGGGTGTAAAACCATCTGAAACCTATTCGTTCATCATCATGACTTCGCCTACGGCCGCTTATTATACAGATGCTTTGAAAGTGGTAATTGAGAAAACGTATTCACGAGCAAGCAGAAGTGGAACCGGCTTTGCCAAGGCCGCAGGAAATTATGCAGGTGCCTTGTATCCAACACAATTGGCACAGCAAAAGGGATACAATCAAGTTATTTGGACCGATGCAGCTACCAATACCAAAGTGGAAGAATCGGGTACCATGAATTTAATGTTTGTGATCAATGGCGTGTTGATTACTCCGTCTTTAAGTCCGAGTAAGCTAGCAGGAATTACGCGAGATAGTGTTATTGAATTGGCCCGTCATTGGGGAATGTTGGTGCAAGAGCGCGATGTTTCTGTAAGCGAAATTATTGGCGCATTTAAAGCGGGAACTTTGCAAGAAGCATTTGGTACAGGAACAGCAGCCAACATTGCTCACATATCAGTGATCGGGCACGAAGGTGAAGATTTTTCAGTGCCTGAATCGGATATTGAATCCTTTTCTAATCGCGCATTGAGATTTCTAACCGACTTAAAAGCAGGCAGAGCTGCCGATCCGTTCGGTTGGATTTCAAAACTGAACTAGGTTTTAGCGCATCAAAATAGTTTGCTCGCGGTCGGGTCCCACGGAAACGATTGTTACAGGAACTTCTAAGGCATCTTCAATAAAACGGATATAGTCCTGAAGATTATTAGGGATTTCATTCGCATTTCGAATGCCCGTTAAATCTTCGTTCCAGCCTGGTAATTCTGTATAAACAGGTTGCACATAACGCGGATCAATATCAAATGGAAACTCGTCTGTATCAATGCCATCAACAAGATACGATGTACAAACTTGAACCTTTTCAAAACCGCTGAGCACATCAGCTTTGGTCATGATTAGTTGTGTAACTCCGTTAATCAAAATAGAATATTTCAAGGCAGGTAAATCGAGCCAGCCGCAACGACGAGGACGACCGGTAGTTGCACCAAACTCACGTCCAATTTGACGAATTTTTTCACCCGTTTCATTTTCCAATTCCGTTGGGAAAGGACCACTTCCAACACGTGTACAATACGCCTTGAAAATTCCCAATACTTCCCCAATTCGTGATGGCGCCACACCCAAGCCGGTACAAGCTCCCGCACTAATTGTATTGGATGATGTGACAAATGGATATGATCCAAAATCGATGTCTAGTAATGAACCTTGTGCACCTTCGGCAAGGACCTTTTTTCCAGCTTTGAGGTGATGATTTAACACATGTTCACTGTCGATGTGACGAAACGTTCGCAGGTGTTCTATTCCTGCAAAAAATGCGGGTTCTAATTCTTCGAGGTTATAATTGAAATTGTAATGCGCTAAGATTTCTTCGTGCTTTTTCACCAAAAGCTGATAACGTTCCATAAAATCTGGACGCATAATGTCACCAATTCTCAATCCGTTACGCCCCGTTTTATCCATGTAAGTTGGACCAATTCCTTTCAAAGTGGATCCAATTTTAGAAGCTCCTTTTGATGATTCAGAAGCCGCATCAATTAAACGATGTGTCGGAAGTATGAGATGTGCTTTGCGTGAAATCAATAAGTTTTTACGAGCGTCAACACCTAGATTACTCAGCGCAAGGATTTCTTTTTGGAAAATGACTGGGTCAATAACAACTCCGTTTCCTACGATATTTTCGCATTCGGCATGAAAAATTCCCGATGGGATTGTATGAAGTACATGCTTTATTCCGTTAAATTCCAAAGAATGTCCTGCATTTGGACCGCCTTGAAAACGTGCGATTACCTCATATTTAGGTGAAAGTACGTCTACAATTTTTCCTTTTCCTTCATCGCCCCATTGCAATCCAAGTAAAATATCGAGTTTCATTGTGTTGAGTATTAATTTTCAGATGCTAAAAATGTTGCGGCTTCCTCGCGTGAGTTAGTTTGCTTTATAACGTCATTGAGTTTTGTAATGACAAGCAATTTTTGAAGTTTTTCGTTGACATGGCAGATTACTAATTCGCCATTTGCGTTTCGAATCCGAGTAAAAATATTGAGAATTACATTGAGTCCACTGCTGTTGATGTATTCGAGCTTCTCTAAATCGATAATTATTTTTTGAGAATCGTTGGCAATCATGTCGTTTGCTTCATCGAGTAGTTCTTGCGCTTCATTGCGTTCTAATAAATTGCCTTGCAAGCAAAGTACTGGAAATGAAGCTTCTTCATCAATTTCAAAGGTGAATGCCATTATGAATTTGTTTTGCTTGTTAGATGTTCGCAGCTACCATGTTTAGCCAATTGATTGCAGTTGCCATAAAATGTAAGGGAATGACTACTGATTGTAAAGTTCAATAAATCGCCAGTCATGTTCTGAATTTGATGGATACGTGGATCACAGAATTCGAGTACTTTTTCGCATTCGGTGCAAATCAAATGGTCGTGCTGTTTGTATTTGAATGACTTCTCGAATTGCGCTTGGCTTTTTCCGAACTGATGACGCGTAACTAAATTGCACGTTAGAAGTAATTCTATGGTATTATAAAGTGTAGCTCTACTTACACGGTACTTTTTATTTTTCATGAACACGTAAAGCGATTCAATATCAAAATGTCCGTTATGCGAATAAATTTCATCTAATATCGCAAAGCGTTCGGGAGTTTTCCGATGACCTTTTTGTTCCAAGTAATCGGAAAAAATCTGTTTAACACTTTCTTTTGTTTCCTGGTTCACCATATTCTTTCGGGAAGCCGTAAAAGTAATAAAAACCGCTTGGCTTCATTTGAAATTTATCAGCTTTCTTTGGTTCATTTTGAATCCATTCGAAGAACTGAGGTTACGCCTTTTACTTGCTTGATATTGGTCATCAAGGAAGTCAAGTGGTTGGTGTCATGAACAAAAACCATGATGTTCCCTTCAAATACTCCGTCCTGACTATCGAAGCTGATTGAACGCATATTAACATTCAGTTCGTTCGATATAATTCGGGTGATATTGTTTACAATTCCCACATCGTCAATTCCATTCACACGAATTCCCGCCATAAAAGCAAGCTGTTGATGGTTCATCCAACGTGCTTTAACGATACGATATGCGTAATTAGACATCAAGCTAATTGCATTCGGGCAATTGGTTTTGTGGATTTTAATTCCTTCGTTGATGGTGACAAACCCAAAAACTTCATCGCCGGGAATGGGATTGCAACACACCGCCAAATGGTAATCAATCTTGTCCATGTCCTCGCCTATAACCAACATGTCGGATTTTCCGCGAATGTCTTTTACAATATTCTCGAGCGTGGCTGGCTGATCTTCTTTATCGTCGGAATCGCTGCGTTTAAATTTATTGCGAAGTAATTTATACCAGCTGTGTTGCTCGCCCTTCGCTATCTTGGCTATGTTCTCTAATTTGATGATTCCCTCGCCGATACAGAAATACAGATCGAGCTGACTTTGCACCTTGTAGTGCTTAAGGAGGTTGCTTATCACATTGCCATCAAGTGCGATTTTGTTCTCCTTAAGACTTTTATCCAAAATGATTTTGCCATCGTCGGCAACTTTGCGTTTTTCTTCTTTGAGTGCAGATTTTATTTTGGATCGTGCTTTTGCAGTAACAACAAAATTGAGCCAATCTTCCTTCGGTTTTTGTTTGCTCGAACTGAGAATTTCAATCTGATCGCCACTTTTTAATTTGTAACTCAGCGGTACCAATTTATTATTCACCTTAGCTCCAATGCAAGCCATGCCCACTTCAGAGTGAATATCGAATGCGAAATCGAGTGCCGATGAACCACTTGGCAATGTTTTTAATTCTCCTTTGGGTGTAAAAACGAAAATCTCTTCTGAAAATAAATTCAGTTTAAAGTCATTGATAAATTCCAATGCATTGGTATCGGAATGTTCAAGCATTTCTCTAATGCGTCCTAACCACTCATCAATTCCACTTTCGTAGTCGCTGTGTTCTTTGTATTTCCAATGTGCCGCAAAACCTCGTTCAGCAATTTCATCCATGCGGGTTGAACGAATTTGTACCTCCACCCATTTGCCTGTTGGACTCATCACGGTTGTATGCAACGATTCGTAGCCATTTGCACGTGGAGTAGAAATCCAATCGCGCAGTCGGTCTGGATTTGGTTGGTAAATATCGGTGATGATTGAATATACTCTCCAACAGTCGGTCTTCTCTGTTTCTGTTGGTGTATCTATGATGATGCGTATGGCAAAAATATCGAAGATCTCCTCAAATGGAATTCCTTTGATTTTGATTTTGTTGTAGATCGAATAAATGGACTTAGGGCGACCTTTAATATCGAACGTTAAACCCTGATCGGATAAGCTTTTTCGAATCGGATTTACAAAACGACTAATGAAGCGCTTTCTAACCTCATCAGTGTTTTTGAGTTTGGTGACAATTTCATCATAAATTTCGGGCTGCGTGTATTTTAAGCCCAAATCTTCCATCTCGGTTTTAATGTTGTACAAGCCAAGTCGATGCGCTAGCGGAGCATAAAGGAAAAGTGTTTCCGATGCAATTTTCAATTGCTTGTCGCGCGCCATGCTATCGAGGGTTCGCATGTTATGCATTCGATCGGCGAGCTTTATTAATATTACACGAACATCGTCGCTGAGTGTGAGTAAAATTTTTCTGAAATTCTCTGCTTGAATTGAAGAACTTTGATCGAATACGTTTTCAATTTTCGTAAGACCATCAATAATTTTCGCTTCTGTTTCGCCAAACATTCGTCGGATATCAGCGAGTGAAACATCAGTATCTTCAACGGTATCGTGAAGCAAGGCACACACTACCGCCGTGGCTCCCAATCCCATTTCAGAAACGGCAATTTGTGCTACAGCAATAGGATGATAAATATAGGGTTCGCCCGATTTGCGTCGCATATCTTTATGCGCATCCAAAGCCAAATCAAATGCTTTGCGAATCTGCAGCTTTTCTTTCTTATCGATTTTATCGCTCAAAGGCCGGAGCAATGCGGTGTACCTCTTCAGGATTTCTTTCTTCTCTAATTCAAGGTCAATATGTGGAACTGCCATTGGGAACTTATAATCCCGTAAAATTAAAGATCATTCAAGCGCAATTCAATAATTCCAATGAATTTACCACCGAAGCATTGTTGAAGAAAAAACGTCTATTTTGAAATGACCGTTGAGGTTGGTCTTTCCTGATAATTTCGAATAGCTTCTACTTTTTGCTTACTCTTTTCAGCCAAGTATTCATAAATATCAATCTGAGCTCTTCCTCTTTCTTTCGCAACAGATTTACGATACGTGTTGTTTTGGATTTTATTGATAACGCGGGCTTTGGTATTATCGCGCCATTGTAAACGCATGATTTCCAAAATCTCGTTGCGTAAATCTTCTTGGTAAATTGGAAATCCCACTTCAAAACGTCGACTTAAATTACGTTCCATCCAATCGGCTGAAGAAAGATATACCTTAGGTTGATTGTCGTTGCAGAAAACATAAATCCGCGAATGTTCCAAGAAGCGATCTACAATGCTAATTACCTTGATGTTATCGCTCATCCCTTTTACCCCTGGAATTAAACAACAGATGCCTCGGATGATTAAGCGAATTTCAACACCTTCTTGACTTGCCTCATACAATTTATCGATGATGGCTTGGTCTTGTAGACTGTTTAATTTGAGGTAGATATACGCTGGTTTCTTCTTCAACGCATTCTTAATTTCTTGGTCGATGAGGGTGTATAAGTCGTGACGCATGTGATCGGGCGCCACCAACAAATGTTTAAACTCTCGTTTGATACGGGTATCGGCAAGAATATCAAACACCGCCGAAACCTCTCTTCCAATGTATTTGTCTTTGGTTAATAAAGAAGAATCGCAGTAAAGCTTTGCAGTAGTTTCATGGAAATTTCCAGTACTCAAATAGGCATAACGCCTCAATTTATCTTCCATGCGTTCTATACAAATCATTTTCGCATGCACTTTCAAAATCGGGAAACTATACAATACTTTAACTCCCGCTTCTTCCAATTCTTTGGAATAACTAATGTTCGATTCTTCGTCGAAACGTGCTTTAAGTTCCACGAACGCCGTAACCGTTTTTCCATTTTGAGCGGCTTTGATGAGCGCTTCAACTACTTTGGAATGGGCTGAAACACGGTATAAAGAAATTTTTATAGCGCGAACTTTTTCGTCTTTGGCTGCCTCATTTAAAAACCGAATCACATAATCATAACTGTGATACGGAAAGTGTAAGAGGAAATCCCTTTTGCTCAATGCGTCAAAAATGGAAGTTGCATTGTCGAGCGTTGGTTTTGCTAAACATGGAAGAGGCTCGTATAAAATTCCTTTTTGGTCGAACCTTGGGAAATTCATCAAATCGGTGAAATTATGATAACGACCTCCAGGCAGAAGATCCATGCGGCCAATACCGAAAATTTGCTTTAAATGATTTAAGAAATCGGCGGGCATTGCACTGTCATATAACAATCGGGTTGGAATTCCTTTGGCTCGGTTATTCAATCCACGTTTGATTTTCTTAAGCAAGCTTCCCGAAAATTCATCTTCCAACATCAACTCAGCATCACGGGTAAGTTTAATACTGTAAGCTTCGAGCAGTTTGTACTCTGGAAAAAGTTCATTGATACACAAACGAATAACATCGCCCAAAATCATCACATAATGCTGCCCGTTTTTATCGGGTAACACCAAAAAGCGACTTATTTTCCGCGACGGAATTTCGGTAATTCCAAATTCAAAAACACGGGGGCCAGGTCTATCTTCATCGATTAATTTTACAGCCAGGTAAATCGACTTTTCATCCAATTCGGGAATGTTTCGCTTGCTGCTTATCATTACAGGATGAACATGTGGCATTACTTTCTCATGAAAATACGCTTTGACAAATTCAACCTGGTCGGCTTGAAGCATTGTTTCATTCACCAAATTGATGTTTCTACCTTCGAGCTCGACAGTAATCTGCTCCCAAAATATATCGTTGAATTCTTTGATTTGTTTCTGAACCGTTTGGTTGATTTTCTTCACAACTTCACGCGGATCTTCACGAAGCTCTTTCTTCGTTTTCTTGGTCAACTCCATCAATCGTTTCCATTCCGCCACTCGAATTCTATAAAACTCTTCCAAATTGGAAGAATAAATAGCCAAGAATTTCATGCGCTCATACAAAGGAACACGAATGTCTTTCGCTTCTTGTAAAACACGTTGGTTGAACGAAAGCCAGCTTAAATCACGATTAAATGCTCTCTTTAAATGCATGATTATCTTATCTTTTTTGGGAAATCTAGATCTATTAATTTCCCCATTCCTCGTTCCCAACCATTCCATTTTTTCATATCCACTTGGATGGTTGCAATCGAACACGTCGGAATTTGTACCTCTTCAATGTAACATATCCAATTTATAAAATCGGTTACTCCCGGATTATGTCCCGTAATCATGATGGTATCGATATCAGGATTTTGGCGGGAAATGAGGCGTGCCAAATCGCTACGATCACCTTCGTAAATACAAGCTTCTTGTTTAATGGCATCTTCCAATATGCCAAATTCCTTTGCAAGAATGCGAGCTGTGCTGATGGCGCGTTTGGCTGGACTGCTAATAATCAATTGCGGAATAGTTGAGCCTTCCATGAGCCTTTGGGCCATTTCGGGTGCATTCTTTATTCCGCGTTCGTTTAACGGTCTATCGAAATCACGGAGATCTTCTTGATCCCAGCTCGATTTCGCATGGCGAACAACGTATAGTGTTTTCATGCTGTTTTCAATAATTGCAATGTTAAGTAAAAATTAAGCCTTACTTCAATGAATTAGAAAATTTAACATTCGAAAATTGGAATCAATGCTTCATAAAAATATCGCCCCAACAAATCATTTCCCATGAATTTTTACTCTCGTTCAATCGTTCTGCAAAACGCGATTGAGCATGAATACGATAGGTGTATTTTATATGTCTTATCTCCCCACCAGCAGTTACAATTGCTGTTAAATAAGGATTTTCAACATCGGGCTCACCGCGAAATGAAATTGAAATACTCGTGTCTACTTGTTCCTCTCCACCAAAATAATGACTTGGGTGCTCTTTCAAATCTTTAATGTATGATTGAATTTCGGGAAACTTCAAGATGGTATCTCGGTAAAACGTTGGTGCAGCGAAGGGAAATGGCAATTCAAATTTATTTTCCGAAGCAGAAACTAGCAATTCGGCCATCTTGTTTTTTAATTGAGCATTGCTTAAAGGAATGTTATTGGCGATGAATGAAAAGGCAATCCAGTGATTGTTTTGATCAAAAAAGTAACCTGCATACCCTCTCACTTTATTTAGACTTCCCGTTTTTGCACGAAGCTGATCCACTTTCGGGAAATTCTTCATAGTTCCTTCTACGCCTGCTTTGGGTAATGATTGAAGGAAATAAGGGAAACGCGTTGCTTTGGTTTGGCTTCGTAAAAACTGACTTTGGAAGGAGGTGCAAATGGAATTGTTTCTCGATAAACCACAACCATCCACCAAATGCATTGCAGAATCTGAATAGGGCTTGTATTCGTTTAACATCAATTCGAGCATTTTTCCAATTGGGTAATCGGCTGAACCAATTTGATTAATCGCCAACTTTTTACCAATGCATTCTGCAAATAAATTATTGCTTTTTTGGTTCGTTTCAAATACCAAATCACTTAATGGAGGCGAGAAGAATACTTTCCAAATGGGAGCTGATTGAGTGAGCGAATTTTGAATTTTGACTTCTCCATTTTGCTCAATGCCAATGCTAGCGAGGTAATTTTTAAGCTCCAATCCAAATGCGCGAGGTGGATCGGGCAATGCAGCCCGTTCTATACTTGGTTCATTACCTATCAATAAGTTTCCATCTGCAAAGATTCGTTCAGAAAACGGACTGCTATAAATGTAGATGTCGCGTTTTTCATAGGAATTTGATTTTACGCTTGATTCAAGTTCTAGGTAGTTTGCCCAAGGGGAAAGGATCTCAGCGCGTGTTGAATCATTGTAATTTTTCCCGCCCGTGAATCGAATATCGAATTCATTCGACCGCCAATTAAGTCCCCATGCACCAGCTCCGTAATAGTTGCCAATGTCTTCCCATGTCCAATTTCGAGGAATCACAGAATGGTCGTAGGGCCAAATAAATGGATCGATGATAATATTTCCATTGATTTTGGAAATGCCCGAATCCTGCAACATTTTTCCAATTTTGTATAAGACCGAATCGCCCGAGAGTGCTCCCGCGATGCCACTTCCAAAGGATGGATCACCGTCGCCACGTACAATTAAGTCTCCAGTTAACTTCCCGCGTTTTATGCGACCAGAAACTGCAATTTTAGTTTCAAATACATACGAAATCCCCAAGCTGTTAATTGCAATTGCTGTTGTAAAAACCTTATGAGTAGATGCCGGAATCATCATTTTTTTCTGTTCGAATGCATCGAGTTCTTGGCCCGTAGCAACATCCCGAAACGACCAAGAAATTTGTCCTCGTTGAACCGCTGAATCATCAAGTAGTGACTTCCTCGCAACAGCGAAGCGATCGGTAGAACCTTGAGTTTGTGCGTTTATTGGTATCAGCCGCGACATGCACAAGCAAACACAAAGAAATTTCCAGATTATTGACTTAGTTAACATCGTTCAAAAATAACTTTTTCATTGGTTTGATGAGCGACTGTTCTTTCCTCTTATTTTTGTTTTATGGCAGGAAATTCCTTTGGAACACTTTTTAAGCTTTCTAGCTTCGGCGAATCGCACGGAATAGCTATTGGTGGTATGATTGATGGATGTCCGTCGGGACTTACTATCGATTTGGAAGCTATTCAACATCAGCTCGATAGACGCAAGCCTGGTCAGAGTTCCATTACAACAGCAAGAAAAGAATCGGATGCAGTCCAGTTTCTATCAGGCATCTTTGAAGGTATCACAATCGGAACACCCATTGGATTTATCATTCCAAATCAAGATCAACAATCTGCCGACTACTCAACATTGAAAGACGTTTATCGTCCATCGCATGCCGATTATACATACGAAGCAAAATATGGAATACGCGATTATCGAGGAGGTGGAAGGTCTTCAGCTCGAGAAACTGCATGTCGGGTTGTAGCAGGAGCAATCGCATCGCAATTTTTGGACACGAAACATATTCGAATTAGCGCTTTTGTTTCTCAAGTGGGAAATATCCAAAGTGAAATGCCGAATCAACTTCCATCTGAATCTCAAGTGGATGCAAGCATTGTTCGATGTCCCGATTTGATAGCATCATCACTCATGGAAGCGCATATTTTAGAAGTGAAACATGCCGGCGATACCATTGGAGGTATAATTACCTGCATGATTGAAGGCGTTCCCGCTGGATTGGGAGAACCTGTATTCGATAAGCTTCACGCCGATCTTGGAAAAGCCATGTTGAGCATCAATGCCGTAAAAGGTTTTGAAATCGGTAGCGGTTTTTCGAGTGTTACGATGAAAGGTTCGGAACACAACGATAATTTTGAAACGGATATTCAAGGGAAAATTAAAACCCAAACCAATCACTCAGGAGGCATTCAAGGAGGCATTTCGAATGGTGAAATTATTTGGTTCAAGGTTGCTTTTAAACCGGTTGCTTCCATTGCAATGAATCAAGAAACGCTGAATACTTCACTCGAAAAAACACAGCTTAAAATTCCGGGAAGACATGATCCATGTGTTGTTCCCCGAGCAGTTCCTATCGTTGAAGCGATGGCTGCTTTAGTCATTGCCGATCATTTTCTTCGCGCCCAAGCAATAAACCCAAACATTTCAGGTTAATTCTTTCAATCAAATCAGATGCTTAAAAAAATCTTAAAATTCAGTGGAATTGCTTTGTTGCTGCTGTTTATCATAGCACTCATTCTGCCTTTTCTTTTCAAAAATAAAATCATTGCCAAAGTAAAAGAAGAGGCCAACAAAAGTCTCAATGCCAAACTCGATTTCACGGACTTGGATATTAGTTTCATTCGCAGTTTTCCCAATTGCAGTGTCGAACTCGAAGGTCTTTCTTTAGTTGGTATTGCAGAATTTAAACCCGATACGCTTATTGCTGCAAAATCGCTCGGAATTACTACAGATATCCTCAGTATTATTGGTGGAAATGAAATTGGAATCAAGTCCATTTTTATAGACCAAGCTCGAATACATTTAAAGGTGTTGAAAGACGGTAAAGCCAATTGGGATATAACAAAACCTTCCAGCACTCCCGAAACGCCATCTTCGGAACCATCAACTTTTAAAGCCAAACTTCAACATTATTCCATCAACAAAAGCCGAATTTGGTACGAAGATGAATCGATAAATTTTTCAACCATTGTAGATGGTCTTAATCACGAAGGTTCTGGCGATTTTACGGCCGATAACACTAAACTTGAAACCCAAACCACCATCGATTCTCTGGATGTTAATTATGGAGGAATTGCCTATTTGAAACGCGCAAATATTGATTACAAAGCCGATTTCGATTTGGATTTGAAGAATTCTGTATACGCTTTCAAGGAAAATGAATTGCGTGTAAATAATCTCGCATTGAAATTTGCCGGTTCGGTGAAAATGCCTGCCAACGATATCACCCTAGATATTTCGTATGAGGCATTGAAAAACGAAGTGAAGCATTTTATTTCCATCGTTCCAGGAGCATTTACAAAGGATTTCGAAAATGTAAAATCATCTGGAAAATTGGCATTTAACGGATTTGTGAAAGGTGTTTACAACGAAAAATGCATTCCAGGTTTCGGTTTCAATCTTCAAATTGAAAATGGCTCGATTCAATATCCGGGTTTACCCCGTGCAATTAGCAATATACAAGTGAACACAAGTATTACTTGTCCGGGTGTGGATGCAGATAAAACCCAGATTAACGTTTCTCGATTGCATGTCGACTTGGGACAGTTTCCGATTGATGCACGCATTCATGTTAGTTCACCCGTTTCCGATCCTAATATAGATGCTTCCGTTAAAGGACGTGTTGATTTGAGTTCACTCAAAGACCTCATGCCTCTAGAAGCGGGAACTCGGATGAATGGAATAGTTTCGGCGGATGTAAATATGAAAGGGCGCATGTCGTCGATTGATAAAGGTCAATACGTGCAATTTGCCGCAACAGGAACTGCAGGATTGGAGCGTTTTCAGTATGCATCGAAAGACCTTCCTCAAGAAGTCATGATCAGCACAGCAGCTTTAACATTCAATCCGAAATCGGCAGAGTTGAGCCAGTTTGATATGACGATTGGCAAAAGCGATATTCATGCAAGTGGAAGTTTAGAAAACTACATTGCTTATGTGATGCGAAATCAAGCAATCAAAGGGAATTTGAATTTGAGCAGTCGTTTCTTGGATGCAAATCCATTTATGACAACCGAAACAGCAAGTACAACAAATTCAAGTTCGTCGCAACCAGCCGATGTTGCAGGTTACATTCGGGTTCCTTCCAATATTGATTTCACGATAAAAGCAAACCTGCAAACTTTACTTTACGACAATATGCGTTTGGAACAAGTGAACGGAACAATGTTGGTGCGCAATGAAGAAGTGAAATTGGAAGGATTGAAAATGAACACCCTTGGAGGTTCAATAACTATGGGTGGTTTATATGAAACACGCAGCGAAACTGGACCTTCGGTGGCATTTCAATTCGACATGAACGCATTGAATGTTAAGGAAACAGCCAAGACATTTTCAACAGTGAAACAATTGGCTCCCATCGCAGAACACACCAATGGAACGGTTTCGGTTAGCGGATTTAATTTCTCATGCAAAGCTGATAAGGCCTTTAATGCCGATATGAAAACGGTGAATGGAGGCGGAACTTTGAAAACTTCTGCGCTCGAAATTGAAGGATTTGAAATGATTAAGAAAATTGCCACTGCATTGAAAATGGATAAACTCAAGAAGTGGAAAATGGAACCGTTTCAAGCTTCATTCACCATTGAAAAAGGCAATGTAACAGTGAAGCCATTCAAAACTAAAGTAGGCAACTACACCGCCGAAATTGGTGGGCAAAACGGATTAGATAAAAGCATCAACTATGCAATTAATTTGGAAATTCCACGTGCCGAATTTGGTGGAGCTGCAAACGGAATTTTAAATGGAATGCTTGCAAAAGCGAGTAAAAATGGGATAAAAGCAGAATTAGGGGATGTAATTCCAATTGCGATTAAGGTAACTGGAACGTTCGCCGATCCGAAAGTAAGCACCGACATTCGGAATCAGGCCAACAATGCCATGAACGATTTGAAAAAACAAGCCGAACAGCGTTTGAAAGAAGAAGCCGAACGGCAGAAGAAAGAATTGCTCGACAAAGCCAATGCAGAAAAAGATCGCTTGAAGAAAGAGGCAGAAAATAGAATCAATCAAGAAAAAGACAAATTGAAATCGGAAGCAGAAAAAGCGAAAGCCGAAGCCGAACGAAGAGCAAAGGAAGAGGCTGAAAAGGTGAAGAAAAAAGCTGCCGACGAAGCAAAAAAAGGGTTAAATAATCTTCTTAAAGGCAAGTAAAAGGTGATTGTAAAAAAGCTCTTGACTTTTCAATTCATTGTTTTATTCTGTGTGAGTTTAAACGCACAGGAAAAAGAAGATTTATGTCCTGTTTCTGATAATAAGAAAGCCCGAAAACTATACGAGAAAGCTTTGGATGTTGCTCGAACAAATAAGAATGAAGCAAGGGCTTTGCTTACAGAATCTCTCGAATTGGATCCTGACTTTGCACGAGCCAACTATGTTCTTGCCGATATTCTCATTAAAAGCAAGAAGAACTCGGAAGCAGAACCGTATTTAAAAAAATGCGCATCCATTTGCCCTGATTTAGATCCTTTGGTATTTTACAAATTAGGAAGTATTCAATTTGCGGCTAAAAATTACCGAGATGCACAAAATAGTCTCAGTAAGTTTTTGGATTCACAAGCAGGGAAGGAAAAGGAACGAAGCGATGCTCGTGAACAACTTTTGGCTTCCACGTTTTTTGTGGAAGGATTTGCGAAACCGGTTCCATTTAATCCGAAACCATTAAACGCGATTTCGACCGAAGCGGATGAATATTTGCCGATTATCACAGCCGATAATAAACGAGCTTATTTTACCAGACGCACATTCGAGAAGGATAAATTTACCGGAGGAATTAATACAGAAGTTAAATCGGTAGAGCGTTTCAGTTGGAGCAATGTTTTGGGCGATACTGTTTTTGAAGCAGGCCAACCAATGCCACCTCCATTTAATAAAAATACCAACGAAGGTGGTGCAAGCCTCTCGGCCGATAATCGTGTTTTATTCTATACCATTTGCAAAAAAGAAGGTGCAGAATTACTCAATTGCGATTTATGGTATTCGGTTTTTGGAAAGGATTCTTGGTCGGAAATAAAAAATGCAGGAGCTTCCATAAACGGAAAAAACACCTGGGATTCTCAACCTTCTCTATCGTCAGATGGGAAAACACTTTATTTTTCGAGCAATCGTCCGGGTGGAATTGGTGAATTAGATATCTGGAAATCGGTGAAAGATAAAGATGGCAATTGGGGAACTCCAGAAAATCTAGGCCCTGAAATTAATACACCTGCAAGTGAGAAATCTCCCTTTTTTCATTCAGACGGGCAAACACTTTATTTCTCATCAACGGGTCATCTGGGTTATGGCAGCTACGATATATTCTTTGCTAAACTCGATAAAGAAACCGGCTGGCAAGCTCCTAAAAATATTGGTTATCCGATCAATTCCGAGAAAGACGATTTAGGTTTTTTTGTGAGCACCGATGGGAAAACCGGTTATTTCGCATCCGATAAATTGAAAGGATTGGGTGGCTGGGATGTCTATGCATTTGACCTATACAAAGAAGCAAGACCCGAACGTGTTTTCTTCTTAAGCGGGGAGTTGAAAGATGAAAACAACGAAATTGTCACCGATGCGCGTGTTGAAATTCAAAACGTCCGAACCAAAGAAATTACTACGATCGATGTAGATACTTTGACTGGGAAATATGTTGCAGTGATGGCTTTTAACGAGGATCATATTGTTACTGTGAAGCAACAAGGGAAAGCCTTTTCGAGTGAATACCTATCTGTTGCTGACTCAACACTCAATAAACCGAAAAAGATGGATATGCAGGTTGATGAGATTAAGGTAGGGAAAGCCTATAAAATCAACAACCTGAGTTTCGGGGTCAATTCGGCAGACTTTACAGCACAAACCATATTCATTATTCAAGAACTGGCTGTTTTCCTGAAAGAAAATCCGAACATTCACATTGCCATTCATGGACATACTGACAATGTTGGTGACCCTAATTTAAATTTGAAGTTGTCGAACGAACGAGCAAAACGGGTTTATGAAATTCTCTTAATTGAAGGTATTACAAGCAACCGATTAACCTGGAAAGGATTTGGTATGACGAAACCCAAAGCTTCCAATTTAACAGAGAAAGGCAAAGCCATGAACCGCCGAACGGAGTTCGTCATTACAGCGAAGTAAAAAATTATTAATTACGAATTATCAATTACGAATTATCAATTACGAATTATCAATTAAACATTTGTAATCACCCCATTCGTAATTCGTAATTAAAAATTTGTAATTAAATTTCAATTTTCCAAACAATGATGGAACGATCATCGCTGCCCGATACTAGGTAATTATTGTAGTTTGTCCAAAACAAGGAGTTCACAGAATTCACATGTCCTTGGTGGAATTCATTGTCAATGCGAACGAGAAATTCAAGATTCTCGGAATCCCAAATTTTAATTGTCTTATCGCGGCTTGCCGTTGCAAACAATTTTCCGTCGGGATGAAAAGCAATGGAATAAATAGCATAGTTGTGCGCTGGAATTTGTTTGTGGAGTTTGTAATCATTTTCCAAATCCCACACATTCAAATGAGCATCTCGCGATCCACTTAATAACCAACGCCCGTTTGGATGAAAGCAAACCGTATTAACAGACATCTCATGCGCCTGCCATTCGTGCTTCAGTTCAAGTGTATTGCTGTCAAAAATTCGGATGACATTATCGCCACAGGCAAGTGCAATGGAAGCATGTACTTTAGAATAATCGACGGCTCTGATTTTTGCATCACACAAAGCCATCGATTTAATGGAGTGAAAGTTCTGCACATCCCAACAAATAACATTGCCATCGCCACCGCAGCTGATAATATGTTGTTGTTCGGCATTCCAAAGCAAGGAGAAAACACCTTTTGTATGCCCCAATAAATAACGAACTTCTGCTCGTTTTTCTAAATCAATGACATGAATTCCACCTTGGTCGTTTCCAACCAAAAGCAAATTATATTCATCAATTAAACAGGTGCAATAAATAACTCCAGGAGTTCGAGCCAATACATGTTCGGGTTTTAATTCATCGAGCGACCACTCAACAACCATCCGATCGCTTCCAGCAGAAAGGAAATGATTGTTTGATTTTCCATTGTTTATAGTATACACAGCGCCATCATGTCCTTTCAAATGCGCTACTTTCTGAACATCAACTTTCATCCTGCAATTTATTCAATTTAGAAGCACCCTTTTTATTTTCATTCTCTTTTAACAGAATAAACTTAGTGTTCAAAATCATTGTCATTTTGTCACCTTTTCTATGTGGCATATCCTTTGAAAACGGCCGATGTCCTATAAAACGTAATTGTATGTCAACCGGAAAAATCAATGTAAATACCGAAAACATTTTCCCCATTATTAAGAAATTTTTGTATTCCGATCATGAAATATTCCTTCGCGAATTGGTGTCGAATGCTGTTGATGCAAGCACCAAACTTCGCACACTTTCGTCTGCCGGAGAAGTGAAAGGCGAACTTGGAAATTTAGATATTGAAGTTCGTATTGATACAGAAAAGAAAACCTTAACCATTTCCGATCGTGGTATTGGAATGACCGCCGAAGAAATTGATAAATACATCAATCAAATTGCCTTTTCGGGCGCAGAAGAATTTGTTGCTAAATACAAGGATAAACCAGAAACCAACGCCATCATCGGGCATTTTGGACTTGGATTTTATTCATCGTTTATGGTGGCTTCGAACGTTGAAATCGTTTCGAAATCATTTAAAGATGATACAGAAGCTGTTCGTTGGGAATGCGATGGAAGTCCAGATTTTACGCTTACAACAGCCGATCGTACCGAACGCGGAACTGATATCATTCTTCACATTGCCGACGATTCGATGGAGTTTTTGGAAACGGCCCGTATCCAAACCTTGCTAGATAAGTATTGTAAATTTTTACCTGTTCCAATTCGTTTCAACGAGGAGCAAATCAACAATGTTCAACCAGCTTGGACGCGTAAACCAGTTGATTTGACGGATGAGGATTACAAATCATTTTATAAAGAATTGTATCCATATTCGGAAGATCCATTGTTTCATATTCACCTGAATGTTGATTATCCGTTTAACTTAACAGGTGTTCTCTATTTTCCTCGTTTAAAGAAGAATTTCGAGGTTCAGAAAAATAAAATCCAATTATACAGCAACCAAGTTTTTGTAACCGATTCTGTTGAAGGTATCGTTCCCGATTTCTTAACACTGCTTCACGGCGTTCTCGATTCGCCCGATATTCCATTGAATGTTTCTCGATCTTATTTGCAAAGCGATGGAAATGTAAAGAAAATCAGCAGCCACATTACCAAGAAAGTTGCAGATAAATTGGAAGAGCTTTTCAAGAATAATCGCGAAGATTTTGAATCGAAATGGGATGATATTCGCATGTTTATTCAATACGGAATGTTGAGCGATGATAAGTTTGCAGAACGAGGAATGAAGTTTAACTTATTGAAAAATAGAGATGGGAAATACTTCACCCATGAAGAATATCTCGAGCATGTTCGTCCTGTGCAAACCGATAAAAACGACACCTTGATTTTATTGTATGCTGCCAATCAAGCGGAACAACATACGTTTATTGACTCAGCTATTCAACGTGGATATGATGTGTTATTGATGGATAGTCCTCTCGATTCGCATTTGGTAAACATGCTTGAAAGTAAATTGGAGAAAGTACGTTTTGTGCGTGTTGATTCTGACACAGTTGATAAGCTTATCGAGAAGGATGAACCTGTAATATCCAAATTGAATGAAGAGGAACAAGAACGATTAAAACCACTTATCGAGAAGCAAGTAGAAGGCAAAATGTTATCGGTTCAATTGCAATCGATGAGTGAAACCGATTCTCCTGTTCTCGTAACTCGTCCAGAATTTATGCGCCGTATGAAAGATATGTCGATTGCAGGTGGCGGGAACGCGTTTATGGCCGATATGCCCGATAGTGCCAATTTGGTTGTGAACATCAATCACCCGTTGATCGGACGCATTCTTCAAACAGAAGATGCCGATAAACAGGCAAACCTTATTCGTCAGGCAACCGATTTAGCCTTACTAGCGCAGAATATGTTGAAAGGCGAGGAGCTTACTCGCTTTATTCGTCGCAGTGTAGAACTTATCGATTGACATTAATAATTAAAAAGAAATCCCGGTATTTGATAGATCAGATACCGGGATTTTTATTTTATGGATGAACTTATGTGAAGCGAGGAATTCTATTAAATTCTTTGACAGAAGATCAATTTATGCGGTTTTCCCTTTCCAATTGCGGTAAACCATGAAACCAATTCCACCCAAAACCAAATAGGGCACTGACATTAAATAAAGGATTCCTGAATTTAATCCTTTCCCAACCGTTTTGCCACCGTTTTCAATATTCGATTCAACGGTTGCTTTACACATCGCACATTGAGCCGCAGCTGGTTCTTGTATAACACAGGTGAAAAGTGCAATCATGATGAAAATAGAACGTAGATTTTTCATGCGATTGATAATTAATTATTGAGGGTAATATGGAGCAATCATCAAATAAACAATAACACCTGTTAGCGTTATGTAAAGCCAGATAGGTAATGTAATACGTGCAATTTTTCGGTGTTTATCGAACTTCTGAGATAATGCCCTAACAAAGGTAATTAACACTAAGGGAATAATGGCGATGGAAAGCAGAATGTGTGAAGCCAAAATAAAATAATACACTTTCAGTTCTGTCCCGCTACCCGGATGTTTGGTTGTTTCGGTTGATAAATGAAACAAGACATAGAAAACCAGGAATGCAAGGGAAAGCGCAATGGCTGAAGTCATAAGCATGCGATGAACAGCAATATTCTTCTTTTTAATGGCAATCAATCCAGCAATAAGAACAAAGAACGTAGTTCCATTGATAATTGCATTCAAAAAGGGAAAAATATAATAATTGAAAGCTCCAAATACTTCAATTTTAGGAGCAACAGCTAAAATACCAACCACTAAAGGAATTACTACACCTGCAGCAATAATCCAGGGAGTATATTTCTTTTCGTTTGTTACTTCGGTCATTGAATGGGATTCACATTTTCTCTTCTTGCCGAATTATATTCAGCAACCAGCACTTTAATTTCATCAATCAATCTCTTCACATCTTTCAAACTGGTGCCTTCGTATATTCCGCGGATGTGCCGATTTCGATCGATCAACAACATCATATCGCTGTGTAAAAATCCACCGGGAGCTGTTGGGTCTTGCATCGCATTTACCAAAAATCCTTGAGAAGCTAAATCGTACAATGCTTTCTTATCGCCAGTTAAAAAATACCACCTACTCGAATCGGCTTGTATCCTATTTGCAAATTCTTTGAGTTTTGCACTAGAATCTGTTTCGGGATCCACTGTAAACGAAACCAATTTGAAATCTTCTAATTTTTTAAAGTCATCCTGATTCTGCACTTTCTTCATGAGTGTTTGCATTGCAGGGCAGATGCTTGGGCATGAAGTGAAAAAGAAATTGGCGACATAAATCTTTCCTTCAAGATCTTTGTCACCAAATGGTTTTCCATCCTGATCAATAAATCTAAATGCAGGAATGCTATGATATGTTGTGTCGTCTTCCTTTTCTCCTGGGATTTTCGGTCCGAAATATCCCAGTTTTTTGATGTTATGTTTTCCAGTTGTTAGAACCAAATACGCAACAGATGGCACCAACAGGATTAATAATAGGATGGCTATTTTTTTCACCTTATTTCAATAAGTCTTGAAAGTATTGAAGAATGTGTTCGCCTTCAAACAGACATATGAAAATGAAATAGATAATTAATACCATTGGGAGTAAAACGGTTGTTCTCAAACTCTTTTTTTCATCACCTAAGTGCATAAAAACAAGAACAATATATCCAGCTTTTACCAAAGTCATGATGATGTAAAACCATTTGATAAGCGTCCAAGTTCCCGGAGAAACGTGTGTTTTAGAAAAGTAAATTCCTACAAGTACTTCTACAATGGTGATTACTGAAAGTAATGCAGTTACAAAAAGTATTTTTTTGCGAACAGCACGACTTTGTTCAGGTGTGCGAGGACCGTGCCCCGCGCTGTATTCGAATGATTGATCAACTATTGGTTCCATGATAACGTGATAGTGTTAATTGGTCAGAGAAGGTAAAAGAATGTAAATACGAAAACCCAAACAAGGTCTACAAAGTGCCAGTAAAGTCCAGCTTTTTCAACCATTTCATAATGCCCACGTTTTTCGAAAACACCAGTATATGCTTGATACAAAATGATTGCATTAATCACCACTCCAGAAAATACGTGGAAACCATGGAATCCAGTAATGAAGAAGAAGAAATCGGCAAATGCTGTGTGTCCGTATTCATTGTATTGAAGGTTTGCTCCTTGCACAAGAATGTCCGTTGGAATACCATCTTTGATAACCGTTTTGATTACACCTTCGCTTCCAACGATGAAAGTATACCATTCCCAAGCTTGTGATCCAAGGAAGATTAATCCTCCAACCACTGTTAAACCTAGCCAGAAAATCACTCCTTTTTTATCATTCGAATGTCCTGCGTCAACAGCGAGTACCATGGTAACGCTCGAAATGATGAGGATAAATGTCATCATACCTACATACAAAAGAGGCAAATGAGCATGTGTAAAAGGAAAGTGGTGAAATACTTTTTCTACCAAAGGCCAGCTGTCAGCATGAACGTGACGCGCATAACCAAGAGAAATTAGTAATGTAGAAAAAGAAAATGCATCAGAGATGAGGAAAAACCACATCATCAGTTTTCCGTAACTCGCGCCGAAAGGAGAAGTTCCTCCTTCCCAAAGTTTCTTGTTAGAGATGTCTAGTGTTGCGTTTTGAGACATGAATTGTAGATTCAGAATTTGGGTGCAAGTTTACCCAAAAATTCTATTAAAAAAGAGCATTTTTTCAGGAATTTCTTAATAACCTGTTTTTTTTATTGCATACACAGTAAAAAGATGAAAAGATAGACCCAAAGTCCGTCCAGAAAATGCCAGAAAATACCGCAATGACGAACACCTGCGAGATTTTTTGAGTTGTATTTGTTTTGGAAAGATTTTTTCAAAATTACAGCACAATAAATTAGTGCTGAAAAAATATGGGCCAAATGAACACCTGAAAGTATGTATAAAAAACTACCTGACGGATTAGATGTTTTCCCTGCAAAGTATATTCCTCCTTGGGTTAATTCACCCCATCCTAAAATTTGTGTTATGCAAAATCCAATTCCCAAAAAAATTGTTAAGCCTAATGCATATGTTATTTGTTTGTATTGATCTTTTTTTGCTGCAAAAAGTGCCCAATTAACCGATGCACTCGAAGCTAATATCAGTCCGGTACTTACCCAAAACATAGTTGGAAGAGTAAATTGAAGCCAATTGCCATCCGCCTGACGAACAATATACGCGGATGTTAAACCTGCGAATAACATCACACTGCTAAAAATACCGATGTACAATAAACTTCGGTTTACACGTTCGCGAAGTTCGATTTCTTCTTGATTTGGGTTAGAAAGAGAATTCATAATGGTAGGTTATAATTTATCGATAAGTAAAGCCAATTGAACTAACGGTAAGTAAATGAAGGATGCATAAAGCAGTTTTTTAGCGTCACTAATCTCTAATGTTGCATGTAATTTAATCGCTTTCATCATGAAATAAATACCGCAAAGTGTAATAATAACGGCCGAAATTATTCCCGACATTCGGAAGAAATAGGGGAGAAGCCCAAACGGAATAATACTGCCTGTATACACCATAATTTGCAGAGCGGATGTTTTAGAACGACCATCTTTTGCAGGTAACATTTCAAATCCCGCTTTTTTGTAATCATCTTCAAGCATCCATGCGAGTGCCCAAAAATGTGGGAATTGCCAAATGAATTGTATTGCAAAAAGAATAATTGCTTGTAAACTCATCTCCCCAGTGCAAGCAATCCATCCCAACATAGGAGGAATTGCACCAGGAATTGCACCAACAAAAACAGCAAAAGGGGTAATTTGTTTAAGTGGTGTATAAATAGCTACATACGATACCAAGGCAACAAGTCCTAAAATTCCGGATAATTGATTTACATAAATCCAAAGGATTCCAATACCTAAAACTCCAATAATGGACGAGAAAATTACGGCTTCAGAAACAGAAAGTCTGTCTTTGGGTAATGGTCGATTTTCAGTTCTGGTCATCATTTTATCGAGATTTTTCTCAATAATTTGATTGAATGCATTGGAAGCGCCCGTGACTAAAAAACCACCAATGGTGAGTAAAATAGCAATGGTACTATCGGGTTTATCCGCTGCCATTAAATAGGAGACTATTGCCGAAAAAACGACAAGCGAAGCCAGTCTTAATTTAAGAAGCTGAACAAGATCCTTGATTTTGGAAAGGAAGGAAACGGATTCTGGAGAATGTGAAATTTCGTGTGCCAAAAAATATTCGTTGGAATGCTACAAAAATAGGTAAATGATTGGCTCTATAAACAGAATTTAAATGCGATTTGTTCTTTAAAAATCATAATACCGATTAGGTAAAGCGGTTTTAAAACTGAAAAACACCCAATTGGTATTTTGGTTAATACGATTATTCTCCTGCATTCTGCGCGAAAGCGTTAATTCTATTCGCATATTAGTTCTGGTATTTATTAACCAAGACGCAGTTAATTCTGCAATTTTTACGGTGTTTTTCAATCCTTGTAAAATCGTGTTCCCGTAAATATTCGGAACCATAGTTGGACCGCTTCCGATTTCGGCTGTACCCACAAAAATATTCTGCCCAACATTGCTTGAAACACCTAAACTATTGGTTGTATCGGCACCATATTGAATAAAATTCATTTTTGCTTGTACCCCCAATCGCTTGTATCGATAACGAAGAAATTGCACATTCTCGATGAAATTAGCTCCAAGAGGATGGGCCAAAGCTTGAGCATAATGGGTGTAGCTTTGATCTGCCGTGAAATGTCCATAGGTGTATGGCCTAACGTAATTGAGTTCGTTTTGCCAAGTAAGGTTACGAATTCCTAAAAAGTCGAAGAACTTCCAACCAAGCTGAAAACCTTGCTTGTTCGCCCACCAACCATTTCCAGCTTTTACTTCGTTCATCGAGAATTCATCGAGAATGATTTGTCCATACATCTGATATTTTTTCAAAATAAGGGCCTTGAAGTTTAGACCAATCAACACATTATCGGGCGAGCCTCTTGAAAATTCTACGGGTCTGTAAAATATTATGGGGTTGAGGTAATTCACATCAAATCCTCTACGTGTCCCGCTGGTGTCTCCTCCTTGCCAAACAATCGACTCGAAAAGTCCCACATTCAACCATTTTGTTGCGTTGTAACTTAAATGATGATACGTTGCGAATTTTTGCAAATAACCTCCAAGCCCACTATTGGATGCATTTCCAATATTCTGATAACTTACAAAAAGATTGGTGTAACGTATTTTCCAAAACGTAGTGCTGATCTTGAAATAGGGGTAATTGTAAGCATTGTCGGATAAAAATAAAGAACGGTATCCATCGCCAATAAATACCTTATCGTTACCAAATTGTAGATTGAAATACTTGGATGGAGAATACGAAACATATCCTGTTGCCATCGAATAATCCCAACCGTTATTACCAAATGGTTTCACTCTGCCTTGACCCGGAACGACATTGTTCTTTTGAATAAAACTATCTACATAGTTCACCATCCGACCTTGGTTTTCCCAGAAACTTGTGTAAAATGAGACATGCTTCCCAATGTTTCCATAAAGCTGCAAGCCTCTTGAATTAACGTACGTTTTATTGCCTGTAAGTTGGTCTTTACCGATATCAAATGAAAGCAACGGATCGATAGCAATTTGATAATCGTTGGAATCGAGGCGCAAAAAGTTGTCGCTTAAGATTTTTCTACCAACCCAACGTTTCGAAAAACGACTCGTTCCCAGTTTTACACCAGCTGCAGTATCTGGGTTTATTGATTTTCGAATGTCTTCCATGCGCCAAGGTTTAACAGCGGTATGCTGGTTATTTCCAAGGTTATTCATGGATTTATCGATTAAGTTATACTGAAAATTATCGAGTACGAAATTGTATTGTTGGGCAAAAAGGGTAGTTTGGAACGATACCAATGCCGTTATTAAAACGAGTATTCTCATCATGATTTTGACGTTCTAATTTTTTTAACTCTTCTCCAAAGTAATGCAGTAAAAGCGAAAGCGGGTAATGGCAATGTGAGTAAAATGTAAACCAAGTAATTCTCCGCTTCTAAGAAATGCAGTGTGAAAATGCTGATGCAGGTTGTAATGATTGATAGAATGACCAGCTGAATGGTTGCTCCAACATGACTTAATCCAATTTCCAATAACATATGATGCAAATGGTTTCGATCGCCTTTGAACGGATTTTTACCACGCTGAATGCGGATAACAAATACTCGAACCATATCAAACAATGGAACAATCATTAATGAAAAAGCAATGATTGGCTCCTTTAAAAAAACGGCATTGCTCCCAATATGATTATGAAAACTCAATTGCGTCATGCCAAATGCAAGCGTGTAACCAATGGGCAATGAACCACAATCGCCCATGAATATTTTGGGACGAAAGAAATTGAAAAATAAAAAGGCCAGAAGTGCGCCCGCAAAAGCAAAACTTAGATGATAAACATCGGGTTCACCCATGACACCCATTCCACAAAGTGCAATTAAACCAATGCAGCCCGCCAAGCCATTTATTCCATCTATTAAGTTGAATGCATTGACAATCCAAAACGAAAGAAAGATTGTTGCAGGCAGTTCCATGATTAAAAGCCATTCGTTGGCAGGTGCTAGTTCATGCAATGGAATGCGGTTAAACCATGACATGAGAATGATTGGAATGCTTTCGCCCAATAGTTTTACGAAGGGACTAACCGGTTGCATATCGTCCCACAATCCAACGAAAAATAAAATCAGCAAACCCGCAAGAAAGTAGCGCAAATGAATAAGTGTATCGGCGCCGGCAATGAGCAAAGTACTTATGAGTAATGCACCCATTATGGCGACTCCGCCCAAACGAGGAATTTCAGCGTTATGGATTTTACGATCGTCTGGAACATCAAATAAACGGCGTGTTGAGGCAAACCGAATAACAGCGGGTGTTAGGACTAGACAAAATAAAAATGCGGCAATAAATGGCTCCACCCAAAAAATGTTTCGGGCGAATTTAAAGGTTTTTCTTTGTGTTCAGATACCAACGTATCATCTTCTCCATTCCAAATTCAATAGAATGTGCAGGTTGAAAGCCAAGTTGTCTGATATAACTTGCGCCATGATTGGTTTGCGTTATGAGTTTTTTAACGCGTTTGGATGAAATTTTCAAGTTTTTGCCACTTAAAGCAATAGCCCAATCGAATGGTTTTGCAATCATAATGGATAGCCATTCTGGTAAATTTAATCTGATTTTTTTACCTAAGAAACGTGCCTGCATATTGGCAATTTCACGACTACTGAGTTGAGGTTCATCCACATAATTAAACAACTGAACTCCCTCATCGATGGTCGTTAATGCAAACAAACTAGCATCGACGATATTCTCAACATAGGCCAATGATTTTATATTGTTTGATGAACCCACATGAAAATACAAACCTTGGTCGATGGCTTTGATGAGGTTTAAGACGTTCGCTAAATTATGCGGACCAAAAACGACAGTTGATCTGACGATAATTAATTTTCGTCCTGCAGATTTTTCCGCCCAAATGCGAAAAAGACTTTCGGCTTGAAGTTTCGAGGCGCCGTATGGATTTGTTGGTGCAGGAATCGTTTCTTCATTGGTAGGACCTGGATTTCCTAGGTTGCCATATACTGCTACCGATGAGAAATTGATAATGGTTTTTACCCCAACTTTTTCTGCTTCTTCAATCAGCAGTTCGGCCCCTCCAACATTGGTGTCGAAATAGGCTTGGTCTTCAATGCCAAAATCATGGTGCATGGCAGCCAAATGAATGAGCATATCGACATTGTGTAATGCCTTGTTTACATCTGCTTTGTTTCGGATATCACCTTCAATATAATGCGCGTGAGACTCATAATCGGGCGCTCGAAGATCAAGGATGACGACTTCCAAATGTTGGAAACGTTCCACAAAATAACGCCCGATAAATCCAGAACCACCGGTAATAAGTAATTTCGCCATGAGCCGCGAAGTTAAGGCCCTTTTCTTAAAAATGATAAACTAACTAAACATTGCCAACTAAACTCGACAAATTACGCCCCGAACTTTTTGATTTTCCCTCCCGAGGTTCGCTTTAAATCTCACTCGGTATTAATCATTTCTTTGCTTCGGCATAGCCTCATCAAGAACTGATTAACTTTCTAACTTTTAACTTTTTTACTGTCCCCTTTCTAACCCCTCTCCAATTCCAAAATCGTAATCTCTGGTTTTATTCCCACTCTTCCCAAATAGCCTAAAAATCCGAGGCCACGATTTACGTATATATGTTGATTTTTTTCGGAATACAATCCCGCCCATTGCTTGTAAACATACTGCGAGGGACTCCATTTAAAACCTGGAATTTCTATCCCAAATTGGAAGCCGTGTGTATGTCCAGAAAATGTTAAGTTGATATCAGGATGATCTTTTAAAACCTGCGCATGCCAATGTGATGGATCGTGCGATAGAAGAATTTTAACTGGCACTTCGGGCATGCCTGCTTTTGCTTTTACGATATCACCTTTTCTTGGAAAACGTAATGCTTCTCCCCAATTTTCAACACCAAGTAATCCGATGGAATCGCCGTTTCTTTCCAAAATACGGTGCTCGTTGGTTAGGATATCCCAACCCATTTCCTTGTGAATCTCCTTCAATCGATTCAGGTTTGCAATCTTTTCATCGTCCGTGTCCCACATTACATAATCGCCATAATCGTGATTCCCCAAAATGGAAAAAATACCCAATGGGGCACTCAGTTTTTTCCATGTTTCAATATGTCGTTCGGCTTCCGAGGAACGATCATTTACCAAGTCACCCGTAAAAAAAATGATGTCGGGTTTTTCCTGCATGATCATTTCAACGGCGCGTTGAAAAGGCTCTGCACTTGCAAATGAACCACTGTGTATGTCTGAAATCTGCGCGATTTTTAATCCTTCAAACCCTTTGGGAAGGTTCACAATGCCAAGGGTTTTTCGTCTAATGGTAAAGTCGAATGCAGTTTTCAACATTCCGTAAATCATGGTCGTAAACGGGATGGCCGAGATCCCCAAAGCCGTATAACTGAGAAATTTCGCTCGACTAATTCCACTTCCAGAACCTGCATCAGGACGAATGCCTAATTGAAAAAATCCGATGATCCATCTGAAAAATCGTTGAATATCATCAATCAATAAAAAAACACTTCCTGCTACTTTGCTCAAAACGACAATGAAAATAACGCAAAAGGTGTATAAGTATATGAACTTCGAAAACCATGGATTTTGATACGTGATTAATGAAAACAATCCAAATAAGAAGCTAAATGCGCTGAAACCCCAATAGATGCGAAATACCCAAGTGCGACGAACTTCCGACCATGAAGAATCGATCGTTCTAATTGCTTGAAAAAAGTAATAATCGATAATCAGCAGAACTGCAAATAAAATAACAAATCGTATGAGCATGAAAGTAGCCAAAGGTTCTTAATTTTGAATGAATTGCCGTATGGCATGCAATTCGAAATGCAAAGGTATATAGGAATAGCAACAATCATATCATCCTATTGTTTTATTGTTTTTAAATGGATATTGCCTTAACTCAAACGGAAATAGATTTCAAGAATGAACGACGTAAAGTCATGTTCAGTGCCATATTTTCTGTTACGCTCGTTTTGCTCCTTTGGATTATTAAAATTTATGAATGGTTTTTCAATCTCGATTTGCATGCGTTTGCTTTAAAACCAAGAACGTTGCGTGGCTTGCCCGGAATCATCACCGAACCATTGTTACATGCCGATTGGAGTCATCTATTTTCGAATAGTGTTCCGCTTTTTTTACTCTCAATGGCTACACTCTATTTTTATCGTGGAATTGGATTGCGGATTTTGGGGTATATCTGGTTATTTACTGGAATTGGAGTTTGGTTTTTTGCGCGCGATAGTTATCACATTGGAGCAAGTGGAATTGTATATGGATTGGCAACTTTTCTAGCAATTAGTGGAATATTACGTCACGATTCCCGATTGATGTCTATTTCTTTGCTCATCATCTTTTTATATGGTGGAATGATTTGGGGTGTGCTTCCCTTGTTTCATCATGTATCTTGGGAATCACATTTAATGGGTTCCATGGCAGGTGCATTTTGTGCTTATCGCTATCGTAATCAAGGCCCTGCAATTCGTCGTTATTTTGAAGATGAGGATGAATCACTCGATACACAAGTTGAGTTTCATGAAGAACAAATGGGTCCATTTCCACCGCCAGATTTCCATCATGGACAACTTTCTCAACATTTTCCCGGAGGATATTCATATTCGTACGTTCCAAAAGACAAGGAAGAGGAATCAAAACCCTAACTTCGCGCCGTGAATTATCTGCAGGTCGATCGTCTTACCAAATCGTTTGGTGAACGTGTATTATTCGAAAATATCAATTTTGGTCTTCAACAAGGACAAAAAACAGCGCTCGTTGCTAAAAATGGCGCAGGGAAATCAACCCTTCTTCGCATTCTCATGAAGAAAGAAATTCCCGATTCCGGGGAGGTCGTTTTTCGGAACGATTGTGTGGTTGCATACCTCGATCAACATCCTCCATTCGATCCGGAACAAACCATTGAAGAGGCTGTTTTTGCTTGGAATGACCCACGTTTGGAAGCTATTCGTCAATACGAATTTCTGCTCGAGAATAATCCTGAAAGTGATACTTTACAAGATGTAATCCGCTTGGTGGACGATCTCAAAGCCTGGGACATGGAGGCCAAAGTGAAGGAGATTTTGGGTAAACTTAACATCCATCAACTTCAACAGAAAATGGGTGAGCTATCGGGTGGACAGAGAAAGCGTGTTGCCTTAGCTGCATTGTTAATTCGAGAACCCGATTTGGTTTTGCTCGATGAACCAACCAATCACCTTGATGTAGAAATGATTGAGTGGCTCGAAGGCTATCTCCGTCAGAGCAATCTAACCTTGTTAATGGTTACCCACGACCGATATTTCTTGGACAATGTCTGCAATGACATTTTGGAAATAGACCGTAAAAATGTACTCCGTTACAAAGGGAATTATGCTTATTACTTAGAGAAAAAGGCAGCTGCATTGGAGATGTTTAATAGCGAAGTTGAAAAAGCACGTAACACTTTTACCAAGGAATTGGAGTGGATGCGAAGAATGCCAAAGGCCCGCGGAACCAAAGCCAAATCGCGCATCGATAGTTTTTACGAGGTCAAAGAAAAAGCATCGCAACGCATTCAAGACGATAAGGTTGAGTTGAGCGTGAAAATGAATCGCTTGGGTGGAAAGATTTTGGAATTGGTCAAAGTTTCGAAAGGATTTGGAGAACGAACACTTATTCAACCATTTACATATACATTCATTAAAGGCGAAAAGATTGGTATTGTTGGGAAGAATGGATGTGGAAAATCCACCTTGCTCAAATTGATAATGGGGCAATTGGAAACTGATTCCGGAAAGATTCAAGTAGGTGAAACGGTAATTTTCGGCTACTACTCTCAGGAAGGAATGAATTTGGCGGAGGATAAACGTGTCATTGAAATTGTGAAAGATGTTGCTGAGGTAATTCCGCTTGCCAATGGAACCAATTTATCGGCATCGCAGTTTTTGCAATTATTTCTTTTTCCACCAGAGATGCAATACACGTATGTCTCAAAATTAAGTGGTGGTGAAAAGCGTCGTTTGTATTTACTTACCGTGTTGATGAAGAATCCCAATTTCCTCATCCTCGATGAACCTACAAACGATCTCGATATTCAAACATTAAATATTCTTCAAGACTTCCTTGAAAATTTTGGAGGATGTGTGCTCATAGTATCTCACGACCGTTACTTCATGGATAATTTGGCGGACCACTTATTCATTTTTGAGGGAGATGGTGTCATTCGCGACTACAATGGAAACTATACTGATTACCGCCAAGAGCTTGCACAAAAAGAAAAAGCTCCTAAAGTGATTGCTCCAGTTATAGTTGCTGAAGTAGCTCAACCCAAAAAGGAAAAATCCAAGCCAAGCTTTAAAGAGGTTCACGAACACCAGCAATTAGAAAAAGAAATTCCTCAACTCGAAACGCAATTGGCCGACCTCACCGAAAAACTCAATAGCGGAATTTCCGACCATGTTGAACTTCAGAAGATTGCTCAGAAAATCGCTTATGTTTCCAATCAAATTGAAGAGAAGTCTTTTCGTTGGTTAGAATTGAGCGAGCGGATATAACTATGATACCATTTTTATTTTTCATAGTATTGAATCTCAATTAGTAAACAATAATCCCCCAAACATGAAAAAAGCACTTTCTCTTCTTTTAATTATTCTAGTTCTTTTTTCTTGTAAAACATCAGTTTCCTATTCAGGTTTACGCCCTGCCGATGTGAATCTTCCAAAAGACATTAAAACGATCGTTTTGCTTAATCGGTATAAAGCCAGTAGACAAAATGCGTGGATGAATATTGTGGAGGGGATTTTTACGGGGGAAATGCTATTTGTTGATAAACGCGGAGTTGAACAAGCATTAGCGGGTTTGCAAGGACGTCTTCAAAATGGACCTAAATACAATATCATCATTGCAAGTGAACAATTTACAGGTACGGGAACAGGAATTTTACCTCCTCCCTTAAATCAAGGAGATATCGGTGTTTTATGTTCTAAGTACAATGCAGAAGCTGTTATTTCACTCGAAGCTTTTGATTCTGATATTGCCATCTCATCTACTCAGAAATCAAGGAAAAAAACTGAAAATGGGCAAACAATCGATGAAATATATTTCGAAGCTCTTGAAAATGTCCGGATTACAATGGGCTGGAGAATGTATCTGAAAAACTCGGGAGCAATTTTCGATCAAAATCAATTGACTGCCAACCGAACATTTACTAGTTCTGCATCAACCGACATTTTAGCTAGATCCTCTCTTTTATTTCCTGCTGATGCAATTATGCAGACGGGTTTTCAAGGTGGCGATGCATACGGTGTGCGCGTAGCTCCATCTTGGGTGTCATACTCACGCCAAATTTATGGTCGCTCCGGGCAAAGTGCGGGAATGAAACGGGCTAAGAAAATGGCGCGTCGTGGCGAATGGGAAGAAGCTGCAAAGATCTGGGAAACATTCAGCAAATCATCCAATACAAAATTGGCTAAACGAGCAACATATAACCGAGCTGTTGCAGCCGAAATGCAAGGAAATTATGATGAAGCGCTTGTTTGGGCAAGAAAAGCGGCAAATAATTACAACTTGAAAATTGCCGATAGATACATCTATATGTTGAATGCTCGTTTAAATGAAATCCAACGAGTTGGGCAACAATTGAAAGACTAATCGCTTAAATACCGATTGGGTGCCAGGTTGTTTTTACTTCCAAAAAGTCCATTATTCGATAAGGAGATTCACAGATTGAGCTTGCCCAATCTTGTTCGGTTTCTATGCGCGCACGTTTTACATTCAGCGAAGCATTTGTCTCAGCAAGTTTTTTCTCATCCGTATTATCGGTGCACAAATAAATTGCATTTACATCCATGTGATTCGAAAAGTGGGGGAGAAGCTCTTTCACTTCACCAGTCATTATATTAACAACTCCTGCAGGCAAATCGGATGAATTTAACACCTCTGCGAATGTTATGGCGCAAAGTGGTTTGCTATTCGATGCCAAAACAACGCAGGTGTTTCCACTAGTAATGGCCGGAGCAACAACCGAAATCAATCCAAGTAAAGCACTTTTTTGAGAAGCAATTAGGGCAATTACTCCCATGGGTTCGGTGCTCGAAAAATTGAAATGGGAACTACTCACCGGATTCACACTGCTGAAAATGGGATTGTATTTATCGCACCATCCTGCATAATAAATCAAGCGATCTACTGACTGCTCAACTTCCAATTTTGCTGCTGCTTTTGTACTTCCTTGGAGAAACATTTCCTCTACGAATTGCGCACTTCGTGTTTCCAGCATTTCAGCAATACGGTATAAAATCTGACTGCGATTTAAAGCCGATCGTGAAGCCCAACTTTCTTGAGCCTCTCGCGCTTTTACAACCGCATTTCGGAAGTCTTTGCGTGATGAAAGGCAAACATTCACAACGCTTTTATCAGTCAAACTAAGCGGGTAATATCTTCCAGATTCCGTACGTGGAAACTGTCCTCCAATGTAAATTTTGTAGGTCTTTAATACCTTGATTCGATCGTTCGATGCTTGAGCATTTTCTGTATTTTCATTATGAGCAACTTGTTTGGTTTTAGTTGCATTATCTTCTGTTTTTACAGCAGTTTTGCTTGTGGTTTTTGGAGTAGCCATATCAATTGTGTAAAATGAAAATCAGTTAAATGTTAAATAAGGCATCAAGCCATGCAATCCACCTTCGCGTCCAAATCCGCTTTCTTTGTATCCGCCAAAAGGCGATGCTGGATCAAACTTATTATAGGTATTCGCCCAAATAACGCCCGCCTTCAATTTCGATGTCATTGTAAAAATCTTGGATCCTTTATCGGTCCAAACACCAGCACTTAATCCAAAAGGAGTATTGTTGGCCTTTTCAATTACCTCTTCAACGGTTCTGAACGTTTGAATAGCGAGCACAGGTCCAAATATCTCCTCTTGAACAACTCGGTGACTTTGGGAAGTGTGAAGAAAAAGTGTTGGTTTGCAGAAATACCCTTTTGCCGGAATTTTGCAATTGGGTTGATACATTTCAGCCCCTTCATTCACTCCAATTTTGAGGTATTCGTTAATCTTCAGTAATTGTTCTTTGGAATTGATTGCACCGATGTCGGTGTTTTTATCCATCGGATCGCCAACAACTAATGTCTGCATTCGGTCTTTCAATTTCCGAATCACTTTGTCTGCAATGCCTTCTTGAACAAAAAGTCGAGAACCCGCGCAACAAACATGTCCTTGATTAAAGAAAATACCATTCACAATTCCTTCAACGGCTTGGTCGATGGGCGCATCTTCGAATATGATGTTCGCTGCTTTGCCACCAAGTTCGAGTGTGAGTTTTTTGTTAGTTCCGGCTAAGGATTTTTGAATCAACTTGCCAACTTCAGTCGAACCGGTAAATGCAATTTTATCGATACCTGGATGGTTCACAATAGCGGCACCTGTTGCGCCAGCACCAGTTATGATATTTACAACACCATCGGGCAATCCTGCTTCTTGAAAAATTTCAGCAAGTTTCAATGCGGTTAATGGTGTTGTTTCTGCTGGTTTTAAGACAACAGTATTTCCTGTTGCCAATGCAGGTGCAATTTTCCAAGCCGCCATCAATAGTGGGAAATTCCATGGAATAATTTGTCCTGCAACACCAATCGATTTCACCTCTTTTCCCGGAAATGCGTATTCCAATTTATCAGCCCAACCTGCATAATAGAAGAAGTGATTGGCTGCCAATGGCACATCAATATCGCGGCTTTCACGAATCGATTTTCCTCCATCCATCGTTTCAATTACTGCAAATTCTCTTGCTCGTTCTTGAATCAATCGCGCAATTCGGAAAATGTATTTTGCTCTTTCTTTGGCAGGCATTTTTCCCCAAACATTCTCGTAAGCATTTCGAGCAGCATTCACTGCTTTGTCTACATCTTCTTGAGTTGCTTCTGCAATGCGGGCAATGACTTGTTCGGTGGAGGGATTTACAGTTTCAAAATAGCCGCCTTTTTCGGGTTTTACCCAAGCACCATTGATAAACAGCTCATATTGCTTCTGCAAACGAACATGACTCGAAGATTCTGGCGCTGGTGCAAATGCCAATTTGGATGTAAAATCCAAGGAAAGTTCTTCAGCTGATTTCGAGTTCTTATGTGATTTTTTCGACATAATCTTTGGAGTTAAGCGAATGCTATTAATCGTTCGAGAAATAATTCAAGCTCTGATAAACGCCCGTTTCCTGTTTTACCAATTGCATAACAATATCATTAGCCAACTTGGAAGCTCCAAATCGAAACCAATCGGGATGAAGCCATGCAGCTCCTAATGTTTCGTTTACCATGACCAAATAATGCAAAGCCAATTTGGAATTGGCAATTCCTCCAGCGGGTTTCATGCCGATCATTTTGCCTGTCGCATAATAATAGTCGCGAATGGCCTCTAACATAACAAGTGTAACTGGCATTGTTGCAGCTGGTTGGATTTTTCCTGTTGAGGTTTTTATGAAATCAGCTCCAGCTAAAATGGCTAAATCGGAAGCTTTACGCACATTATCGAGAGTGCTTAATTCGCCCGTTTCCAGAATCACTTTCAAGTGCGCTTTGCCACAAGCTTCTTTAATAGCAGCAATCTCATCAAAAACGAAATCAAATTCACCTTGCAGAAATTTCCCTCGGCTTATAACCATGTCTATTTCGTCAGCTCCTTCATTCACTGCAAATCGGGTGTCTTCCAATTTCACTTTCAATGGAGCAAGTCCACTTGGGAAAGCTGTTGCTACCGCAGCCACGTGAATATTACTGCCTTTTAATGCTTGTCGAGCAGTTTTTACCATGGTTGGATACACGCAAATTGCGGCAACCTGCGGAATACCGGGAAAGGCATCATGAGGATGCATGGCTTTGTAGCACAACTGTTTTACTTTTCCTTCGGAGTCTTTTCCCTCGAGGGTTGTTAAATCAATCATGCTCATAGCGAGTTTTAATCCAGCAGTTTTTGTTGCATCTTTTATGCTTCGCGATTGAAATCGAGCACATCGTTCTTCAACACCAACTTGATCTATTGTTGGACTCAATGCAGGATTGTAATTTTTCAATGTAGTTCCCATGTTCAGTTCAGACTCAAAATTAGGAATAAAGACTTATCGTAAAAATTTGGGTAGAAAAGGAAGTAGAACCCAAGCGAGGATACATCCCAAAGTATTTGCAGCAAAATCGACCCAATCAGCAAATCTATCAACGTAAAAAATGCCTTGAAGCAATTCAATCAAACCACTGTAAAGAATTACTATCAGAGATACTTTCCATGCTGCTATTCCTTTTTCAAGACCGAATTGTTGCCATCTCAAATACAAGAGATTTAACAATCCAAATACACCGATATGTGCAAATTTATCAAAGTTAATCAGGTTTATTTCCGGCAAATCTTTTCCGGGCATCAGTGTTAAAACGGTAACAACGAATGTCCAAATAATTGCGGGTAATACATACCTGCTTTTCAACTTAGTGTCCGATAAGTGCTTTGTAATCGGCTGCTGATAATAAGTTTGAAATATCGTCAGCGTTAGTCATTTTAACTTTCACCATCCAGCCATCTCCATAAGGATCGCTATTCACTGTTTCTGGAGCTGTTTCTAGGAGTCCGTTAAATTCAGTAATCTCACCAGAAATTGGCATAAATAAATCTGAAACGGTTTTTACTGCTTCAACCGAACCGAAAACTTGTTCAGAATCGATCGATTCGCCAACGGTGTCAATTTCAACAAATACAATATCACCCAACTCACTTTGGGCAAATTCAGTGATTCCTACTACAGCGATTTCGCCTTCAATGCGAACCCATTCGTGATCTTTAGTGTAAAGAAGATTTTCTGGAAAATTCATGATTTTTAATTTTGTTTCAAACCTACGTGTTTTGTGGGCAAGGTGCAAATTCTCAAAGAAATACTGCCTTTAAAATCCGTGTGTTTTATTGGTTAAGTGTAAACCGAAGACTCAAGCCAAAACTGGTATTTGAATTCGGAAATTGATTAGATATAAATGGTTTATTGGATGTGCGGTCGAAGAATAGTCGGATTGTAAACTTCTGATTTACTACGTAATCGGCAGTAGTTTTAATAGTAATATTCTGCTGACCTGCCGATAGAATCGGGTCGAAAATGGTTTCTCCTTCAATTGGTATTTTTCGAACCACCGTTTTATTTGTTCGAATGGTTACATCGCATCGAAAATTTAAATCGCTTTTGATTTTCTTATTCGATCCCATCACTTTAAATGGAAGCTCTACATTATTGAAAATATAACCCGAACCAATCGTGAATTCTTTTCCATTCACTTCAGTAATCTGAGAGTTCTGAAGACTAATTGATAAATCGCGAGTTTTACGCGCCTCAAACTTGGTAATCAAACTGTTTTTCCAAGTCATATCCACATTTAACATTGGACCAAATTGCTCGGATATGGAGGCCATCAAAATGCTTAATTGGGGAATAATATTGCCGGTTTGATCTATCGTATTAGGGTCTTGAAGGGCCAATAAATTCGTAGTAAATGAACCAATGTTGAATGTAGAACGGTACGAATGACTCAAGGAAATTGTCTTGAAGTATTTTTTGAAGAATTCGAGCTTACTCAAACCATCGTATGAAATTCGCCAGTTGGGTTTAGGGATTTTAGGGAAGAGCGTTAAATCTTGCCGCGTTGGATCATTTCCCATATAGGTCGACATGAATGAATACAACAATACATCTTGCTGCGTGCTTCCAAATCCAGTTGGGTAATTGGTTGAAGAATTAATTGCATTTGAAGAAAGTCGTGTTGCAATTGCATTTCGGTTATCGAGGAATCGTTGGAAATTTTGTGAACTATGTAAATTATTATCCAGTTTTTCAAATGCTGTTCCCCAGGTATTTGTTGACATGCTAAACGTTCCTGTTTTTAATGTGCTGATTTCTTGGAACTGCTTAGTATTCTCATTGTATTTATAAATCGTACTGAAATTTTCGGAATACGTTCTATTTCCATTGATGGTTATACGCAAACCAGGTAAAGGTTCAACAGTTGCATTCCATGTGAGGTTTTGAGAAAGCGTTTTGGTAAACGCATTGTTGAATGTGGTGTCGCGTGTTAAAGCACCTCGCTCAACCATCAATCCTCGAATATCTTCCTGACTTCCAAACAAAAATCCGGTTGTTGGAGTGCCGCTTTTCCAATCGCGCCCAATGTATTTCCCAGAATTCACAAAACCAGGCAATCCTGTTCCATTGGTTTCGGTGTATGTTGCAGAAACACTTTTTAGCATCATTAAGAATTTAGCAGCATTTTGAAGAACAATATCGAATTTTGTTTCTTTCTTTTCGGTTGAATCTTTTTTCGCCTTTGGATCTTTCGGATCTACCGGCTTTTTCTTCGGCTTTTTATCTTTTGCGTTTTTAGGTTTCTTCTGATTTACTTTCTTCAGATAAGGGACTTTGTTGTAAAGCTGGGTGAGGTTTGCTTGGCCACTTGTATTGATGCTATTGGAATTAGTAATGGTATTACCAAATGGATTACTTGCGAAACTATTGATGTTCAAAGAATCGCGAACTAATGGAGCGGCAACCCATGAATATGTTGAGCCATACGCCACATTTCCAGAAATCCAATTAAAAATTGGCATTTTCGAAAATGGAATGGTGTAAGCCGCATTGAATGTATGCTGATAATTGGTATTCCGTCCTCCACTTTCGAGGTTTCTAATAACAGAATCTCTTTTAGAATCGGTATTGATTTCTCCCGGTTCTTCATCCACACGACTCTGGTTGGTGGCCATGAAATCGAGTTGGAGTGATTTAGTTAATGGGAATTTGATATCATACACCCGATTCCACGTAAATGATTTAAAATAGGTGGTGTCAATTTTCAAAAACGCAATATCTGAAGTGTTCCGAAGTTTTTGGGAATTGAAATCACGCGCGATGTCCGATCGAAATGCTAATCGGGAAGGAGTAAGGCCGATATTGAAATCTTTAATTAAATCGAATGCTTTCGTTTTCTCGAAAATCTTCGCCTTCTTAAATGGTTCCCACGATTTTGCTTGAGGTGCAAACGTATATCCTAAACCAACATCAATGTTTTTGGTGTAATTGAATTCAACCTGAGGAGAACGTTGGAAATTATCTGAAAAGGCATACGTAAAATCTAAATTCTCAACATCGTAGAAATGTGATTTGGTAGCACCTTGCCCTTTATTTTTTCGAACATTTGTAAAGTTAATGCTTCGCCTCTTTGTGTATACCTGCGAAAGTTGTAATAGAGAATCGCGCGCGCCTTCAGTAGGTTGATAATCCAATGCACGTTGAAACTTCACATCGGCATCCAATGGATTGAACTGAGGGTTGCTAATATTTTCACCCAATTCCCAATAAAGCGGAATCGATAAATTCCAAGTCTTTGGAAAGAACTTAGCTAATTCCAAATTGCTAATTAAACTATAGGTTGTCGTATTTGAACGTGCTCTGTCAGCCGGTTTTTTCTCAATACTCCCAAATCCAAATGTAGTCCGACTACCCGCCAAGGCAACTGTTCCAAGGTCTGCAAGTTTTGCGGTTACGCGTGCATTTGCGGCCCATCCTCCCGATTCAAAATAATCGGAAACCCGAAGTTCATTGACCCAAATCTCGGCACAACCAACGGATCCATCATCTGGCCATGGATTAATCTCGTCGTTTTGCGGATTACGTATACCAATCATCATGGTTTTTACCCCTGAAATTTGAGGAACACCCACAACAGTAATGCGGTTCTCCGGCTGATTCGGGTCTTGAACATAAAACGGAATGTTGTATTTTACATTGGGGTTGCTTAAAAGCTGGGTGTTCCGTTCAATCTTAGCGTTAGTTAATGACTCCAACAGGAAATTAAAGCTGTTATTCCAAATATCTTCGGGATTTGTTATTCCATCAGCACAGCGCTTTAATGGAATTTCATATTCGTAGTAATTATTTACGAAATCGGTTCCAAATCTAATAAATGCTGTTAATTGATTGTCGGGCCATTGGTTATTATTCATCGATTCAGCATGAACCTCCATGCGAATTCTGCGGTATGGACGAATATCCAAATTGGTGTTTTTGAAAACCGCACGGGCATCACCATCTTCCAAATTACACACACGCATTTGCAAAGATTGCTCATTCAGCTGTTGCAAATTGGTTGTTGTAACATCAACTTCACGACGAATTTGTGGAGGAAGAACATAGTTTACTGGAGTTTTATCTCCGTTTTCCTCAATGTTAACGGTTGATACTTGAAACTGGGTGTTTAAATCATTACCGATGAATAATCCGGGTTCTTTCAAACTGTAATCGAAACGACGCCATTCTGCGCGAACAAGTTCAAGTCTAGCCATTCGAACCACCACTTGTTCTTGCCAGTCATGGAAAAACATCCTCATAAAACGTATCGAACGGAAATCACTGATTGTCCCAACTTTATTAGTGTAACTCCGAATTGGCACACGGAATTGGTACCAAGTAACATCGATTGCTTTACCATCAACCAACTCACCTTTTCCGGGAACTTTGTCGATGATGTAATTTTGTCCAACAACCATGTCTTGCGGCCGCAGACTTAATTTGTATTGAAAATATGCTTCCGAAGTACTTAGTGTATTATCACTGTTAATGTCTTCAATATTGGGTAGCGGCGTACTTGCAGTTGGATACGATTCAATGGGATCTTCACCCAAACGGGAATTGTTTTCTAAACCGTTATATAATGTGTAACGTGTTAAAATGTCGGCCGATTGAGAATCCCATTCAGAACTCCGAAAGAATCGGTAATCATCGCTCGATGGATCGGCTTGTAATTGTGTGTATGCATCGGCAGTTAAAACACTTTGGGCTTCTGTCAGATAATCTTGAAAAAAAACACGTTCCGAATCGTTAGCTAAACCATCCAAACCAACATCTTGCAATGGACGGCTAGTTGGGTTATTATCGAATGCACGAACCAATGGAGGCGCAGTAGGATGTTTTCCCCAAGTGGTATAGGCAACATTTGTGTTTTCGGGCGTTACAGGAATTCCGTTTTCAAACGATTGCTGACCATCACGTAAAATGTCTTCCGAAATGTTACCAATATTGATGAAGAAATCTCCTCCTGTTCCGCTGTTGAGAGCAGTACCTGGGCCATTTCCATTGGCGAAGGGATCCATCATCCAAAATTCGATGTAATCGATATTGGCCGATTCAAAATCGTTTGTTTCGATTCGTCGCATAATTCCACCCCAGCGTGTTCGTGGGTCTTTTAGTGAGCCATCTGCATTTAAACCTTTAGCATACGGATTATCATTCACTACAAAATTGTATGGTCCACGTAAGTTGGGATTGAAATGCAAATCCAACACGGGCATAATTTGCACTTGTCCATTAGGCCTTGCTTTGTTTGGAAAAATTTCTGTTTCCACAATTTGCCGCATGAAGTTATGACTTTGCATGGGCGAATTTTTTACATTGTCGGGCGTTGTGCTACCGTCGCGCGAGAACAAAGGATCAATTGTATGCCAATTAATTTTAGCTCTGTTGTGGTTATATCTTCGATCGTCGAACAAAGATCCTTCTTTCAATAAATTATTTTGCCCGCTAGGCGTGGAAGCCAAAAACCAATTTCCAAAACTTCGAATATCGATGGAAGATTCGGCGCCTTCAAAATCATCTATATAAGAAAGTCCGTCTTTACCAATAACTTTAGAATGGCCAGGAATGAGTTTCGCCGCTTCCCAATTTGCCGTAATGGTTGATGTTTCTTTGGTACTGTAAAACGGGAGTTTATCAATAAGTCGGGTTAAAAATCGAGAATCGCTTTTATAATTTCCATCAATTCCCATAATGGTATTGTTGATGGGTTCATCGCCAATGTTAATTTTTTGAGTCATTGGACGCTCACTCATATTCATGATGGTGGCGCCTAAGCCAAAATCTTTTGAGATTTTATAATCGAAATGTGCACCCATCAAACGCTTGCTTTGAATGGCAAATAGGGTATTTGTTTCGAGTGATATACTAATGGGAGTTTGAGAATTGAGTAAGCCTTGGTTGATAATTCGAACGCGCCCCAATGCATAATCAACAGTATAATCAACGTTTTCAGCTAATGGCAAACCACCTGCTGTAACCGTTACAGATCCTTGCGGAACATTCATAGCATTTAACGAAATCTCCGAACCGGATGCCGATTGATACGAACCTTGAATATAAAAACGATTGTGCTGAGCATCGAGCTGAGCCAATGGTTTGGTCGTTACATATAAGGAATCGAATGCATAACGGTTTGCCAAAGGGTTTTCATCGGGCTGAATGTACTTGCTTCGGATGAATTTCTTAAACGGTTCGCGCATTGGGAAAATAATTCGGCCTTTATCAGCTTGAATCGTTTTGCCTTCAATGAAATCGTAAAATCCGTCGGGTTGCGGATCGTTTTGGTTGTTGAGTCGATCAAGGTTAAAAAGTTGCAAAAGGATTTTTCCTTTCACATTGATCCCTTCGGGAATCACATTCATTTTTACACTCGTTTGCTCATCTTGATATAATAAATTTAGTTTGAAGTTATCACGACTAATTTGGTATCCATTTAAAGAATACACGTTTTTCATCATCAAATCCCAGATCGGTTTTTTAGTGAATACCTGCGTGCTTTTCAACATCTTCAAAACCAAAATATTGGCTCCTTGAACGTCAGTCGAAAATTCACCAACCTGATTCACTTGCTGACCTTGAGAGGTGTTTACAGTATATTGATATGCAACCGATAAAACCTCATCTGAATTCAATGCCTGATTCAAGGAAACATAACCTAATAATGGGTTGAATGAGTATTCTGTTGGACTTAATAATCGTGCATTTTGCAAGTATTCATAATCTACTGCTGGAACAAACTGTGGATTTTGATTTAGGATTTCATTGGCTTTCGTTCTGAAAAGTGGATATTGCGCAATGAGTTGTGCCGCTTCCAAATTGTTATTCTCGTTTCGAGGTGGTGAATTTTGGGTTGCACCCGGTTGAACGGCAGTTGGAGAAACAATGCCTCCATTGAAATAGGCAGAATTCGCTTCTCCCAAATCGGCAAATGCAGCAATGTTTCGGACGTTGGTAGTAGCATACGTTCGGTTGGTTATGTATACCTCCATCCGAGTAACGTTGAATGGAGAAGTTACATTGGGCAAGGTGCTCATCGACTGATCGTATCGGTCTTTGAAATACTGACTCAAGAAAAAGTGGCGATTCGCATCGTAATCGGATGCCGAAATTTCGAACTGACTCGTTTGAGCTCCGCCTTGAACATTGATTGTTTTTTTGTCGCCTTGCTGTTGCGATAAGATTGTGGTTGCTGTAAGTCGACCGAATTTCAATTTGGTTTTTATACCCATCAAACTCTGACTTCCGGTTATGAGTGTTCCGGTTAATGGCATGCTTACATTTCCGGCTTCTAATAACTGAATAATTTCGTCTTCTTTACCCTCGTATTTGAGGTTTACTTTATTGTCGAAATTGAAGCCGGTTTCTGTATTGTAATTGGTTTGAAGTTGGATTTTATCTCCAATTTTCCCAACAATATTCATTTGGATTTTCTGTTGGAAATTAAATGCTCCAACACGTTGTTGTCGGATTGGCAAAGCGGGATTTGCTGTTCGATTGAAGTTCCCTCCAAAAATTAACTCCGCAGATCCTTGTGGTCGAATATCGATTACATTGCTGCCGAAAATCGTTGCAAAAGCTTCTCCAGGAACGATAATCTTCGGTTGAAATCCTTTTTTAGGTTTGCTCGCATCGTCGGACGAAATTCGATCGCGCCAGTTTTTTTGCAATGCCTTATCAAAATCCATTTCCTGGTATTCCTGAAAAGTCATGTAGGTTGGGTAACCATAGCGCATGTCTCCCATTTTCTGAGAAACATCGTATTCATTTGTCTTCGAATTGAGTTCTATCTCGGTTTCAATATTAGATGGATCGGCAAGAAAAAGCCCGTTTGGATTTGGGTCAAGTGGATCCAATTCATCATCCGAAAATGGGAAAGGAAGAACCGTTGCACTGTCCGTATCTGTGGTATCTCCGGGTCCTGGATCTGATTCAAAACGCGACTTTTCTTCCATCCAATCAAAAGGTCGACTATTTGCACTCCAGGCAACAGCCATGAAGAGCATTACAGCAACGCTTCCGGTTAGATATTTCGTGTATTTTTTCAATCAATTACAAATTCGAATTCGGTCAAACGGGTGTCAATACGTTAAAGTACTTTCAAGGTTTGCTTGATCATATCTTCAACGCTGAGATCCTGTTCAACCGATTTTATTACTTTATCGAGTGCCTTTTCTGCATTTATTTTCGGGAAGCCGAGTAAAGTTAGTGCCGTTAACGCTTCAGATCTAACAGTATTGTGTAAGCCAGCAAAAAGTTCTGGGCTAATAGAATCACGATCGAATTTCCCTTTCAAATCGACCAGAATTCGTTGCGCTGTTTTTTCCCCGATGCCTTTTACATTTTTCAATGTATTGACATTATTGGTTAAAACGGCTTCTGCAATTTCGGATGCATTGAGTGATGACAAAATCATACGCGCTGTTCCCGCACCAACACCAGAAACATTTATCAAAAGACGAAATGTTTCGCGCTCGGTTTTACTTGCAAATCCAAAAAGCACATGCGCATCTTCACGAACTGCTAAGTGGGCATAGAGCAAGCAATTGTCGGGGTTACTTATTTGTGAAAATGTGGTTAGTGAAATATTTAATATATACCCAACACCTCCACAATCAATCACTGCGTAAGTAGGTGTTTTTTCGATGAGTTTTCCTCGAATATAATCGTACATAAATGTCTAAGATTGATTTTGTGCATCAACAACAGCAAGTGTTACCATGTTTACAATTTCACGAACGGAACTTCCCAATTGAAGAATGTGAACAGGTTTTTTCATGCCCAATAACAAAGGACCGATTGCTTCCGCTCCGGCTAATTCTTGCATGAGTTTGTAGGCAATATTTCCAGCAGCTAAATTTGGAAAAATCAATGTATTCACTTTGTTATCGACCAAACATGAAAATGGAAACTGCTCTTTTAACATATTGTTATTCATGGCAAAGTTTGCTTGTAATTCACCATCTACAATTAAATCGGGTCTGCGTTCATGAAGAATTCTTGCAACTTCACGCATTTTAATTGCGTCAGCGCCTTCGGCAGATCCAAAGTTGGCATACGAGAGCAACGCAATTTTCGGAACAATGTTCAAATTACTAACGGCTTCGGCTGAAAGGATGGTAATGTCCACAAGTTCTTCAGCTGTAGGATTGATGTTCACCGTTGTATCGGAGAAAAATACAGGCCCGTTTTTCGTCATGATGATGTACAAACCAGCCACCCGACTAACTCCCTTTCGAATGCCAATTACTTGCAATGCAGGTTTTACCGTTGCGGGATATTTTCTGGTTAATCCCGAAATCAATGCATCAGCAGCACCAGTTCGAACCATCATTGAACCGAAATAATTGCGTTCGCGCATCATCTTTTTTGCTTCAAATAGGGTAAGGCCCCTTCGTTTTCTCACATCATAAAAGATATCGGCAAACTCATAGCGCAGTTTTTCATTGGAGGGATCCCGCGGGTCAATAATTTCAACCCCTTCCATGTTCAACATAAATTCATCACAAATTTCTTTGATACGATTTTTGTCTCCAAGCAAAATTGGAATTCCAATGCCTTCATTATATACAACTTGAGCAGCTTTTAGGATCTTGTAATTGTCGGCTTCTGCAAACACAACGCGCTTTGGATTTGTCTTAGCCCGACTTGTTAAACGGTCCATCAAGGTATTGTCAAGTCCCATGCGCTTAATCAATTCCTGCTTGTACGCTTCCATATCAGCGATCGGATTCTTTGCAACTCCAGAATCCATAGCTGCTTTAGCAACAGCAGGTGCCACATAGGTAATTAAACGTGGGTCGACTGGCTTCGGAATAATGTACTCACGCCCAAATTGTAAATTGGCAATGTTATACGCCATGTTCACTTGATCGGGAACGGGTTGTTTGGCTAAATCGGCAATGGCATAAACTGCTGCTAATTTCATTTCCTCGTTGATGGTTGTAGCGCGAACATCAAGTGCACCGCGGAAAATAAACGGAAATCCTAAAACATTATTCACCTGGTTAGGGAAATCAGAACGACCAGTTGCGAGAATAATATCTTCACGCGCAGAAATAGCGTCTTGATAGGGAATTTCGGGATCGGGATTCGCAAGGGCAAACACAATTGGATTGATTGCCATACTTCGAATCATGTCTTGGTTGACAATATTTCCCTTTGATAGTCCTACAAATACATCAATATCCACAAATGCTTCTGTGAGTGTTTTTCGAGATGTATCGACGGCAAAAAATTGCTTTTGAGAATCTAAATCTGAACGAGAAGTGCTAATAACTCCCGTACTATCGCACATCATCAGGTTTTCTTTTTTTACACCCAATTGCAAGTACAATTTAGCGCATGAAATTGCAGAAGCACCAGCACCATTAAACAAAACACGCACTTCGCCAATATCTTTTCCGCAAATCTCCAATGCATTTAATAATGCCGCTCCTGTAATGATTGCAGTTCCGTGCTGATCATCGTGCATGATTGGAATCTTCAGGGATTCTTTCAATCTGCGTTCAATTTCGAAGCACTCAGGAGCTTTGATATCCTCCAAGTTGATTCCTCCGAATGTTGGGGAAATGGCTTGAACGGTTTCCACAAATTTATCGATATCGGTTGCGTCAACTTCAATATCGAAAACATCGATGTCTGCAAATATTTTAAACAATACGCCTTTCCCTTCCATAACGGGTTTGGATGCCTCTGGGCCAATATTTCCAAGACCTAAAACGGCAGTTCCGTTAGATATTACAGCAACCAGATTTCCCTTGGTTGTATATTTATACACATCATCGGGATTATTGGCAATTTCCAAACAGGGCTCTGCAACGCCCGGTGAATAAGCTAAAGAAAGATCGCGTTGTGTAGATGTTGGCTTACTTGAAATGACTTCAATTTTACCCGGACGACCATTTGCGTGGTAATCGAGGGCTTGTTTCTTTTTGTAATCGTTCATACTCATTTGAAATGCAGTAGGTTGATATTTTCATCTCCCAAACTGAGAACCGCAAAAGTAAAAGAAATCAGGGCAAATTCTGCCCGTTTAATTAGGTGGTTTTCAACATTGTTTAGTCGATGAAAAAAATCTAATTTTAAAATTCAATTTATAATCGCGAAGCATGACTAAAATACCTCGTATTGTTGTCTTAACAGGAGCTGGAATAAGTTCGGAAAGTGGCATTAAAACATTTCGTGATAGTGGCGGTTTGTGGGAAGAGCATGCTATTGAGGATGTTGCGACACCTGAAGGATGGAAACGGAATCCCGCCTTGGTTTTGGAATTTTATAATCAACGCAGAAAGCAGCTTTTAGAATCAAGTCCCAATGCGGCACATAAGGCACTTGTGAAATTGGCTAAGCATTTCCCGACTCAGATAATTACCCAAAATGTGGATGATTTGCACGAACGCGCAGGTTCAGAAAATGTATTGCATTTACATGGTGAACTGCTGAAAGTGCGAAGCGAGGTTTTTGAGGAATTGGTTTATCCAACTTCTGGATGGGAGTTGAAATTAGGGGATTTATGTGAAAGAGGAACCCAACTTCGACCGCATATTGTTTGGTTTGGAGAACAAGTTCCCATGATTGAACCTGCCATTGAAATGGTAAAACAGGCCGATACTGTTATCGTTATTGGCACATCCTTGCAAGTATATCCGGCCGCAGGTTTGTTAAATCACGCACCTTACGGAAGTCGAAAATTCTTAGTCGATCCATCAGAAGATCTTCAACCAGACATGTTCCGATTAACACATATCCAACAAACTGCCGGCAAGGCAATGCCTAAATTGGTGGATGAGTTGATTCGGGAATTTGAACTTTAGTGCTATTCAAAAACATTTAGAATTTGCTGATAGATACGATCTCTTTTTAATGCAAGTTTTTCTTCCGCAATAAGTTCGGCACGTTTAAATCCTCCCAAGTAATAGCGTTGTATCCAAGGCGATGCAGATGCTAAGGAATTGATGATTCCATAATTCAACGCAGAGTGAATTCCCAAAAACAGAAATCCTCCATTTAATAGCAGAGAGTTAACCCCGTTTTTAAAATCACCCGCATAAAACTGACCAGAACCGGGAAGTATCATACTGAGAATTTTCGCGGTCTTCGGTTTGGGATTTTTGATTCGTACTAAGACTTTAAACAGACTATCAACTTGTGCTATTTTTTTAATCTCATTTTCGGGAATTGCATTTACAAATGCGCTTCGACTTTCTGAAAAATCCAATGCTGAAAAATGGGCGATTCCTAGCAAGAAATATTTATAGTGTAAAGAACTATCGGGTAAGTTGTCATTTAAATCGTACAAATCGATAAGTGCAATTTGTGTTTTTTGTAGTGCTAATAATCCTGCACATTTTCTTAGTGTGAACCATGATTTTTCATTGTATTCATTGGCTCTTATAGATGCTTGATGATAATAATTAATTGCGCCACTAATATCGTTTTCTGTTAAACGCATTTTGGCTAAATGGTCGAGTGATTGAAGCGCAAATTTGCCATCTCCAAAATACAATACACGCTCGAAAGCCAAGGAAGCTGTCTGGAAATTCGATAAAGCATACTGCTCCATTCCCAAGCGAAAAGTCTCGTCGAGGTTTTGGGAATTTCCTGATGAATAGGAAAGACTAAGGATGAAGATTAAACGCAGCGTTAACTTTCTGATCCAGTTTGTCGGTCTGTCTCTTGTTGTAACGCTTTGCTGATGAAAAAGCTCCATAAACATTTCCTAAATAAAATCCAGTTGCAAGAGTTGCGTAAATCCAGCCATAGGTGCTTTTGCTTCCTTTGTCCTGAAAGCCGCGAATAGCTTGGTAACCCGAAACTCCAATGGAAAGCATACTGAAAATACCATCAATATAATCGTGGGTGTAAAATTTACCTGTTCCAGGAATAATTGCCGACATCGCCAATGCTAAACCAGGAGATTTGCGTTTTTGCATGCTCCCCTCTTTGCTGAGCTCTTTGGCAATCATGATTGATTTTTCATCGGAATGTAATCCCGAGAGATAGGCTTCTGAATGTGTGTAATCGTGATCAATCAAATAACTAAACGCTTGATAATACTGCTTTTTATCGGTTTCAAATGTAGGACTCGATGCAATAAAATCGCGGGTTAGTTGAGTTTTCTTATCTGCTAATAATGTGTATGCAAAGTAGTTGTCGAAGGGTTTTTTTATCGATTGCACATCGGGGTAAAACAACAAAATCCGTTTGTTCGCTACTGCATATTCCTTGTTCAAGGTGTAACAACTAATGAGTGTTTCGCGAAGAGAATCACTTGATGGCTCGAGAAACAAAAGGCGTTCGGTCTCAATGGCTGCAAGTGAATACTGACCCGAATGCATCAAATAATCGACAAATTCTTTGGAGCGTTTTTGGTCGTACAGATTTTGACTTGATGCTTGAATGCAACAAAAGCAAGAAATAATGAAGAGGATGTTGCGCATCAGGGATTATCTATCAGAAGGTTTATTGTTGGATCGAATGTGTATTTCTGTGGACTCAAACCATTGCAACGATGTAAGCGATCGAATGTGGCAAGCATACCGATTATAGGGCCTTTCTTTTTTATCGCAAGCATTCCATACTCAGAACATGAGGGACTGAATGAACATTTGTTATTGTCTTGTGAAGAAATGGCGAACTTATAAAATAGGAAAAGCCCAGAAAATAGATACTGGATTTCGTTGGTATTGTTTTTTGCAAAAGTATAATCAGCACGAACATGCGGTTTGTGGAAACTCTGCCTTTGTTCTGCAATGGAGAAATTTTGGGATTGAGCACCCAAATTACTTAGCAGGAATAGGGAAATTATAAAGCGTATCATCCTTAAGTTCATTGATGCGCAGGTTTTTAAAGGTAGAGATTTTAGTCTCTTTGCCACCTAGTTTATAAAGTGTTTCTATGATTTCGGAAGGGAATTCAATACCAGAAACTTTCAGATATCCTTTGAAGATTTGTTTTTTTACTAACTCATTTTTAGGAGTGTAAAATGCAACACCAACAAGTCTTCCATCTTTTTTAGAGACGATAATTTTACCAGTCACTTTCGCCATCCGTTTGTCTGGAAGCCAAGTGGTTAAAACCATGTCACCCGATTTTTCTACTTTGTTGAGTATGTAATATGATTTCTCTAAGCCGAAATTATTCAGGTTGTTTTGTAATGCGAATTCAAATATTGTTGAGGATGGCAGCATTGGAACGACCTGCCGAGAAACTAATTTCCCCTTAGCAATGCGATTAAAAACGGTATCAACAATTACCCAATCTTCTTTTTCGGGGAAGTTTACATGGTAAACCAATTTATTAAAGGTGCGGTCGTATAAAACCGAGCCCATCGTCAGACTCATCTTCCCATCATTGAATTTCTCTTTGATTGAGAAATCTGCTCGCATCCTAAAATAGTGTTGCCCAATTGAAAAATTGGGCAACACGAAATAAAATACCAGTAAAAGGAAGAAACAATGAAGTTTCTTTTTGCTCATTGACTTAGAATGCAAATAATGATGCACCTACTACAACAGCATAAACTACCCAAATTAATATCACAACACCTTCAACAACAACACATCCTGTGAATGCTTTTTTAGTTTCGTCGCGATCATCTGATACAAAATAAACTATGGCAATACCAGCTACTCCAAAGCATGCACCCCATGCAAATGAAGGGATTCCCAAAGGTGGTTCGCCACGAAGCGTTGATAAAACACCCAAAATATCGCTCGAATTATTTAAATTCTGTAATAGTGGGTTGTTGGTGTTAATTTCAGAAAGAGTTAAGCCTTCGTTCGCTTCAACAAACTGCTCAAGTTCGTTCAATTGTGCAAATTCAGCATTGATTTCTTGATCATCAACCTTGAAAAGATCTGCATTTTCTGCAGCATTACCCAAGTTAAATGCTAGCGCGAGAAGCACAGTAAATAATAATTTTTTCATAGAGTGTAGTTTTTTTCTTCAGAAACAAATATAGAATGTTTGCTACAAAGACAACATCATTCAAAAAAAATTGGCTGAATTATTTTCAACAAGCTAAAAAATGCAAGTGCGAAAAACAAATCAAACTTTATTCGATTCATTCAATTTTTTAGATGCTTTGTTGCCATAAAACATCAGCAATAAGATCGGCATCAACACCAACTCAGAGATCAATGCAAAAATTAAGGTGAGCGAAATCATCATACCCACATAAAAGGTGCTTTTGAAATCACTCAACATCAACGTGGCAAAACCAGCTGCAATGACCATGGCGGTTAAAATCATGGCTTTGCCCGTTGAAAAATAAGTTACACGAATAGCCATGGGTAAATTACTGCCTTTGGAAAGTTCCACTTTTAAGCGACTCAATAAATGCAATGTATCGTCGACGGCAATTCCAAAAGCTATGGAAAAGATTATCGAAATTGTCACTTTCATCTCTACGCCAGCCCAACCCATCAATCCGCCAATCATACAAAGCGGTAAAATGTTTGGCAAAACCGAAAGCAACATCATCCGCCATGATTTGAAAATGAGTCCAATGATCAACATCAATACGGCAATGTCTAAACTCAAGCCCATCAACATATTTTCGGTTAAATAGGTATTGCTTTTATCAATCAAATCGGATGATCCCGTAACGCGAGTTTGAATGTGTTTAAAGTTTGATTGTTGAATATAATCGTTTAAAAGTATGTTTTTAATTCCAACGGCTTTGCTTCCATTGTCTTTGATTCTGCCAGTTATTCTTCCGGAATTGCCATTGCGAGCCAAAATTAATCGGACTTCTTTTTTACCAAGAAAAGGCTTCAATTTTCGAATAAGCAATTCATATTCTTGCTCATTATCTGGAATTTTGTAAAAAGTTGCATCGCCATCATGTATTGCCTGATTGAACCCTTTTATAATTCCTGTTGGTGAAAGGATAGCTCCAACTTCGTATTTGCTTGCTAAGAAAATCTCCAGTTTGTTAATTTCTTGTATCGATTCCCAATGAAGAATTGTAGCGTTTTGATCTACAGTTTTTATCGACATTTCAAATCCACGAACTCCAGCAAAATGGGTGTCAAAAAAAACAAAATCTTTCTTTATCGGGTCTTGCTCATCCAAATCATCTAAAACGGAATTATTGACTTCGATAAATGAAATGCCAATTATAGATATAACCAATATACAGGTTGCTCCAATTAAAATTACCCGTGGATTTTTAAAAACGATCCGTAGTAATTTCCGTAAACCTTGATCCCATTTTACTTGGGACGCATGCACTCGAAATTTATCTGGATTTTTTACGCGCATCAGAATAAATGGAAGCAATGTCATGGAGAATACATAGGCAATCACAACGCCAATAGCCGTATAAGTTCCGAAATCTCGAATGGGTTGAATAGAGGTTGTATTCAATGTTAAGAAAGCGACTGCGGTGCTAATGCAGGTTAGAAATGTGGCAAATCCGACTTCCTTTAATGCAATTTTGATCGCATCTAATTTGTTAAATCCTGCTTCAATTTTCTCGTAAAATTGACTTGAAATATGAATCACATCCGACATGCCCACCACAAACAAAATGCAAGGCATCAATATAATCATGATGTCGATCGATTTTCCGGTAGCTGCCATAATACCGATTGTCCAGATGATGGAAAGAACAACCACGGAGAGCGGAACAAGTACACCCCAGAAATTTCGGAATGTAAGCCATAAAAAAAATGTCACCAGTACAAACGAAACTGACATAAAAAGCAACAATTCCATTTGTGTTTTTTGGAGATAAGTGCTCTCGGAAAGTAATTTCCCAGTGATATGTGTTTTGTATGGGAAGTTTTTTAATCGAAGTTGTACCGATTTTAATAAACTATCGGCGGATGGTTTCGGCAATAAATCTTGGTGTCGAATGAAAATAGTTAGATTCTTGCCGTTAGCTGAAATTAGATTGCCTTGATAAGTTGGAATACTGAATATTCTGCTAGAATCGGCTTGTAAATTTTCAGGATGTTGTAAATCAACCAAGGGGATTTCAACAATGCCAAATGAATTGATTATTGGTGACTTAATATTCGTGATAGAGCTTGCTGAAATTACATAGTTGAGCGATTTTAAGTCTGTTCTTAAATGCTCAATTTCATTAAGAAACGTGCTGTCGAAAACACCCGTTGAATGTTCAATACCAATAAGAAAAAAGGCATTGTCCGATTCAAACTGATCTCTGTATTTATAGTAGTATGCTGCATCATCACTTTCTACTGGGAAAAAGTGCTCGAAGTTGTAATCGAATTCGATGTTTCTACAGGCATAAATTAGAAGTCCCGTAAGAATCAGTAAAATCAACATACTCAGATTAAGAAAACGCTGCAGCATGTATAAATTATTTGCGAAACGCGAAAAATAAAATACCTAAACATAAAATCACATTAAGCAAAATATTGCCCATTGCCCAGGACAATTGCCCGCATTTTATCATGGAAATGGTTTCCAAACTGAAGGTTGAGAATGTGCTTAATCCACCGCAAAATCCAACAAATAAAAACAAACGCGCGGTTTCAGAAAGGGGAGAGAGGAAGCGAAATGTCAGTGCCATAATCATACATGCCAGCACATTTGCCAATAAAGTTGCCAATGGAATTACATTCTGATCCGATTTTATTATCCATTGTGAAAACAGAAACCGAATTGAAGAACCCAATCCACCTCCCAAAAACACCCACAAGAAATTGTTGAGGTTCATGTTTTATTTGGATTGTTGAATGGGTAAATACTTCAAGGTGAAAATGGCGATTGTCCAACCGAAAAATCCACCGGCAATCCAGCCCATTATTACATCACTCGGAAAATGAGCGCCCAAATAAATTCGGCTGTATCCAACTAAAAACACCCAAGCTAAAAGTGTAACATGCACAATTTTATTTCGAGTGAATTGCATCAAAAAAATGCTCAGCGCAGCGGTATTACTGGCATGGGAAGAATAGAATCCGAATTGACCTCCGCATTTATTGTTTACTAAGTGAATGGTGTTGCTTAATAAATTATCGTGGCAAGGACGTAAACGTTCCACAGTAAATTTAACTGCCACTGAAACTTGATCACTTATCAAGATGAGCAGAATGATGGCACCTAAAATCCACCAAAATTGATTTCTATATTTTTTAAATAGAAACAGGGCCATCAACACATACATGGGAATGGCTGTTACACGCGAACTTATTGTTTCCATAAAACTATCAAGCGGAACTGAATGAAATCCGTTGATAGCTGAAAACAATTCATAGTCCGCTCCCATCACCTACATGCCTATTTATTGAGTGATCTCCAAATCATGTCTTTCAATTCAACCAAGCCAACACCTGTATGCGATGACATAAATACAAATGGAACATTATCGGGGAGTTCGGCTTTTAAAGCTTCTTTCAATTCATCATCCAATAAATCACTTTTGCTAATAGCTAAAAGTCTTTCTTTATCAAGAAGTTCGGGATTGTATTCTTGCAATTCGTTTAAAAGAACATCAAATTCTTGTTTAATGTTGTCGGCATCGGCTGGAACGAGAAATAGTAAAACGGAATTTCGTTCTATGTGACGCAGAAACCGAAGTCCCAAACCTTTTCCTTCGCTGGCGCCTTCAATAATTCCAGGGATATCGGCCATCACAAACGATTTGTAATCGCGGTAAGCCACAATCCCTAAATTGGGAACAAGTGTGGTAAAAGGATAATTGGCAATTTCGGGTTTGGCCGCCGAAAGTTTAGAAAGCAGTGTCGATTTTCCGGCATTGGGAAACCCAACTAAGCCCACATCGGCAAGCACTTTCAATTCCAAAACCTTCCATAATTCTTCACCGTCTTCGCCAGGTTGAGCAAATCGAGGAGTTTGCAAAGTGGGTGATTTGAAATGGAAGTTTCCTAAACCACCTCTTCCTCCTTTAACCAAAATGCGTTCTTCGCCTTCTTCCGTAATTTCGAAATGTACTTCTCCTGTTTCAGCATCTCGGGCAACGGTTCCTAAAGGTACTTCCAAAATAATGTCGTCCCCATCTTTTCCAGATTTTAAAGCGCTACTTCCTTTTCCTCCCGGTTCGGCAATAACATGCTTTCGATACTTCAAATGGATCAGTGTCCAAACGTTTGAACTGCCTCGCAAAATGATGTGACCGCCTCGTCCACCATCACCGCCATCGGGGCCGCCTTTCGCAGTATTTCTATCGCGGTGCAAGTGAATAGATCCGCCTCCTCCTTTTCCGGAGCGGCAACAGATTTTTACATAATCAACAAAATTCGAATCGGCCACGCTTTAACTTTAATGCTGAAAATACTCAGACGGATGTTTGTGCAAAACTACAATACCCTTTCATTCAAATGGGCATAAAACAAAAAATCCCCGCACATTGGCAGGGATTTTTTTATAAAATCCTATTAGTGGTTTGCTAAATAGTTAGCAACGCTATCATGGTTTTCTTTTAATGTAGCATCTCCTTTTCTCCAGTTTGCAGGACAAACCTCACCGTTTTCCTCAAAAAACTGAAGTGCATCTACCATACGAAGAGCTTCATCAACATTGCGACCAAGTGGCCCATCATTCACAATTTGATGACGAACAATTCCGTCTTTATCAATTAAAAACAATCCTCGGAATGCAGTCATTGGACCTGTCGCTATCATTTCACCATCTTCGTTGAAATCATAATCGCCATTCAATACTCCAAAATTCATGGTGATTGTTTTAGCGGTATCTGCAATAAGTGGATATTTGATTCCTTCAATTCCACCTTTTGCTTTCGGAACTTGAAGCCAACCCCAATGCGATCGCTCTGTATCGGTAGAACATGCTACTACTGCAACATTGCGCGCCTCGAATTCGGCAAGTTTTTCTTGAAATGCATGAAGTTCTGTAGGACAAACAAACGTGAAATCTTTGGGATAAAAGAATAAGACCACGTGTTTGTTTCCAAGATATTGTTCAAGTGAAAATTCATTAACGAATTCTCCACCATTTACGACTGCCCTAGCTGTAAAGGCAGGTGCAAGTTTACCGACAAGTACTGACATTGTATGTTATTAGATTTGAGTTTAAATTAAAAAGCAAAATTAATCATTCCGAACAGAGGAAACACGATTTTATTTGAAATGTTTACCCAATTAAAAATGCACTTGCAAAACCTACCAGAATCGTAATGAGTTTAATGATATTAAATCGGTGATGCTCGTCGTTTTCGAATAAGATGGTTGTGCTGATGTGCAAGAAAATACCGATTACAACCGCCAATGCTCCAAATCCAAATAGTCCATTTATGTCTAATGCGGATGGAAAAATGTACGATGTAAGTAAGGCGCCGATGGGAGTCATGAGCGAGAAGATGAATAATGCCAGCATGCTTTTTAGCGCGCTTTGGCCTGACATCAAAAACAATGTCATGAGCATAACCGATATTGGAATGTTATGAAAAATGATGGCCATGAAAAGCTCATCTCCCGTTTTGCCGTATAGAAGCGGAATCCCTTCAATTAATGCATGAATACACAAACCGGTCATCAATAACCAAGGCGATTTCATAACGGGATGATAATCGTGTGAGTGATTATGGCTGTGATGTTCGTGGCTATGCTGATGTGTTTTACTTTCTTCGGGAAGATGAATGTGTCCATGTTCAATTCCTCCCGAAATATAATCGAGGAGCAACTGAATGAGGAAGCCACCTAAAATGAGGCAGCCGCTTAAAATAGGATTTGAAATGCCTTCATAAACCTCAGGCAATAGATGAAAGACGCAGAGTGCCAAAATAAATGCGCCGCTATACGAAAGCAATAACTTGATGGATTTGCTGCTCCGAATTTGGAATATCAAAACCAATCCTCCGCACAAAAGAACCGAGCCAATGAGAATGGCGATTTTCAAGAGAATGCTCATGGTTTTTGAACGCAATAAATTAAACGATCCGATTCAAGCAGGTTGAAAGAATCCAATTGATAATTTCCAAATACAGCTTTAATCTCTAGTCCGCATATCTTGAAATAGTTTTCGAAATCTGTTTGTGTTAACAACATAACTTTCTCCTCAAACAAATAATCATGATTCTGATCATTGAAAGAGATCGATTTGACTACTTTCTTACCAATAATTTCGCGGTGAATATGAAAGTGAATTCCTTCAATATTTTTTTCTTCATCAACAAATCCCTTCGATCGAATTTTCTCTACATTCAAAAAATCAAGAATGAGTATTCCTCCTTTACGAAGCGATTGAGCGATATTTCTCACCACACGTATATTGTCTGAATCGTGATCGAAATAACCAAAGCTTGTAAATAAATTGAAAATATAATCGAATGCATTGGTAGCAAGCAATTGACGCATATCGTGTTCGAAAAATTGCAAATCAATTTGTTCCTGTTTACTCGCAAATCGGATGTTTTCTTCAGAAAGATCTACGCCTGTTACATCAAACCCTTTGCTATGAAGATAAACGGAATGCCGTCCTCGTCCACAGGCAAGGTCAAGCATGAACGATTCTTTTTTAGGATTAAGGTATGCGATCAGGTGATCCAAAAAGAATGTTGCTTCTTGTGCATCTCTATTTGCATAAAGCAAATGATAATAAGGAGAATTGAACCACTCCTTAAACCACTCTTCCTGATGATTTTCTTCCATTGCAGCAAAAGTACAACAAGCGATTGTTTTTAAATTACAATCAACGAATTTTATTGATTGGTCATACTGCAAAAAAAAAGCTGCTCTTTTGGAGCAGCTCTTTTGGATGGTTGGTGATTTGAATTTACTTTTTCACAAAACGAATAGAACTCATTTTGTTATTTTCTAAAATACTTACAGTGTATAATCCTGATTGTAAATCTTCAACTGATATAGAAGTAGAAGTTGAATTGAATTTACCAGAAATAACTAAAGCACCAGTTTGATTGTAAACTTGGTAGGTAGCATTGGTATTAGTTTGTCCTAAGTTAAAACGAAGAACATCAGAAACAGGATTTGGATATACACCAATTTTAGAATTATTGGTTAATTCAATTCCAAGAGTAGCTGGAACCAAAACAGCATCTATAACGTGAACAACTCCATTCGTAGCTTCGATATCTGCAACAATTACATTTGCATTGTCAATGGAAACATTACCAACTAAATCGATGGTAACAATAACGTTGTCTCCAAATAAAGTTGGAACAGATTGCCCATTCATTAAATCAGTTGATAAAGCTGTTGCTCCAACAACATGGTGCAATAAAACATCTGTTAGCAATCCGTTAGGATCTGCAAGAAGTGCGTTTAGCGTAGCTGTTGGTACCGCTGAAAAAGCTGCATCTGTTGGTGCAAACACTGTGAAAGGACCTGTACCAGATAGTGTTCCAGCAAGACCAGCTGCTATAACAGCAGTTTCAAGTGTATTATGATCAGGGCTGTTAACAATAATGTCAACAACAGTTCCATTACTAACCGGAGCTTCTGGTAAAAGAACAGCATCGATTACATGAACTACACCATTTGTAGCAACGATATCGGCAACAATAACTTGTGCGTTATTGATGAAAACGGTTCCATTATCAATTGTAACCGTTACATCTTGACCTTGAATGGTCATAATCATTTGGCCATTATTCAATCCTGCAGAAAACGCGTTCCCAGCAACAGCATGGTAAGTCAAAATATTAGTAAGTGCAGGAATATCGGCTAATAAAGCTTGCACAGTACCAGCTGGTAAAGCTGCAAATGCTGCATCAGTTGGTGCAAAAATCGTGAATGGGCCTGTTCCTGACAATGTTCCCGCAAGACCAGCTGCAATAACCGCTGCCTCAAGAGTATTATGATTTGGACTGTTCACAATAACATCAACAACTGTCCCTGTTGGAGGAAGTAAAACTGCATCAATAACGTGAACTACGCCGTTGGAAGCAACAATATCAGCAACGGTAACATATGCATTATTGACGAACACATTTCCGTTATTAACGCTTATCGTTACTTTCTGACCTTGAAGCGTTGTAACCATTTGTCCGTTGGTCAGACTATTAGACAGTGCAGTTCCAGCTTCACCATGGTACGTTAAAATGTTTGTTAGAGCTGGGATATCAGCTAATAGGGCATCAATAGTTCCTGCAGGTAAAGCTGCGAAAGCAGCATCTGTAGGAGCAAAAATCGTAAATGGACCTGGACCAGATAATGTGCCTTGAAGGTTAGCTGCAATTACAGCTGCTTCTAATGTGTTGTGATCTGGACTGCCGACAATAATGTCAACGACAGTTTGTGCATTGACAGCTAAAGTCATAAATGAAGCTGTTAATAGTGTAAAAATTTTTTTCATGAGTTTGGTTTTGTTTAATTGGTTTAACATTGTGCTACCAAACATCAACCTTGAAATAATGTTTACTAAAAGTGAAAAAAGGTTAAACAAAATTGGAGTGATTGATTTTAGATAATTGAAAATCAATGAAATAAAATTATAGTTTTAATACAATGGAATCAGAACAACACGAGATCCTCATTCGCACGTATGCAGGTTTGGAAGAAGTCCTTGAATCGGAAGTGCGTAATTTAGGAGGAGCCGATGTAGAAAGAATGGTTAGAGCTGTTAGCTGCAAAGGTGATCAGGGCTTTTTATATAAGCTGAATCTTGCTTTGAGAACTGGATTGCGTGTGCTTAAGCCAATACACAAATTTAGTTTTAAGTCGAACGACGATTTTTACAAAGCCATTTTCGACATCGATTGGAATGTGTATTTTGATGTCGATAAAACCATGATTATTGATTCCTTGCTATTTAGTGAGATGTTTACAAATAGCATGTTTGTGAGTCAATTAGCTAAAGATGCCATTGCCGATCGTTTTCGCAAAGAAGTTGGCCGCCGTCCATTTATAGATTCTAAAGAACCCAACATATATATAAGTGTTTACGTGCGCGATCAGGAAGTAACTATCTACTTAGATAGTTCTGGATCGAGTTTGCATCGTCGTGGTTATAGAAAAGAACAAGTGAAAGCTCCTTTGAGTGAAGTGATGGCTGCGGGAATATTATTAATGAGTAATTGGTCGCACCACTTCCCCTTGGTTGATCCAATGTGTGGTTCTGGAACTTTTTCTATTGAAGCGGCATTAATAGCGAACAATATTCCTCCGGGTATTTTCCGTCCAGGATTTGCCTTTGAGCATTGGAGAGATTTTGATCAAGAACTTTTTGATACTATTTTGGAAAGCTTGAATAAGAAAATAACGGAATTTCCGGTTTCAATAAAAGCAAGTGACAGAAGTTTTGCTGCGGTTGAATTGGCACGTGAAAATGCACGTGAAGCCGGTGTTGAAGGGGATATACAATTTGAAAATTTGCCATTCGAAAAACATGTTAATCCGGGTAAACGCTCGTTTTTGTTTTTAAATCCACCTTATGGTGAACGTATGCAGCCCGAAGATATTGATGCACTTTACGGCATGATTGGAAGTACGCTTAAACATACATATGGTGGTTCGGAAGCTTGGATTTTTACTTCAAACCAAGAAGCATTGAATAAAATTGGTCTTCGTCCATCACGTAAAATCAAGTTGTTTAATGGGCCACTTGAGTGTCGCTTAGTTCGTTATGAAATGTACGACGGTAGTAAAAAGGCAAGTAAAAACCAAGCAGTCTGATTTTAAATTTTGTCTTTACAACTTGACTTTTAATCACTTGATTTTTTTATTGAACGCATTAAAATATCACAGAAACAAGTAATACTATTATAATACAAGTTGTTGTGAAATTTTATTTTTCTCCTAAATGGATGGGTTTAATTAATTTAAGTCCCAATAAATGAATGGATTAAATTAAATAATTGGTGATAGATATTTTTTTTAATTTGGATGCAGAAGCTTTCAAGGTTTCTTGTATTTTTATCGAATCAACAATTTATTTTAATGAAAACAGGTACTATTAAATTCTTTAACGCAACCAAAGGTTTCGGTTTCGTTAAAGTGGACAATTCCGACCAAGAGGTTTTTGTTCATGTAACAGGTCTAATTGATCAAATTAACGAAGGAGACAATGTTTCTTTCGATGTGATCGAAGGCCGCAAAGGTTTGAATGCAATCAACGTGAAAAAGATCTAATCTGACATCATACTTGAACATCTTTGCCTTTAAACCTCCGCTCAAGAGCGGAGGTTTTTTTTTAACTGAAATGAAATCTTCTTGCAATCATTACGTTAGTTGTTTCAATCAATTTTCTTTATTTGCATAAATCATAAGCTAAGCATGAATATTAAATTCCTTTCTCTATTTGCATTTTCTTTTTTCTCTTTGTCCGTTCTAGCCCAACGAAATGCGAATAAAGAAACCGAAAAGCTCGATTATCTCTTGTATTATCTGAACAATAATTATGTAGATACTGTGAGCTCGCATCAAATTGTTGAGGAAGGAATTCGAGCCATGTTAAAAGAACTCGATCCACATTCAGTTTATATTTCCAAAGAAGAGCTCAAAGAAATGGAAGAGCCATTGGTTGGAAATTTTGATGGAGTTGGAATACAATTCAATATTTTAGAAGATACCATTGTTGTGGTGAATACCATTGTTGGCGGCCCTTCCGAAAAATTAGGAATTCTCGCTGGTGATAAAATCGTGAAAATCGAAAGTGAGAATATGGCTGGTATCAAAATAAAAAATAAAGATGTAATTAGCCGTCTCCGGGGAACAAGAGGTACTGTTGTTAAAGTGAGTATTTTTAGAAAAGGAGTGAAAAATCTGATTGAATACAGCATCACACGCGATAAAATTCCGCTTACAAGTATCGATGCTACGTATATGGCCGATCCGGAAACAGGCTATATTAAACTCAGTCGTTTTAGCGCCACTTCGGGTACGGAATTTCTTGCAAGTCTCGAAAAGTTGAAAAAGCAAGGAATGAAAAACCTTATCATCGACTTAACAGGAAATGGTGGTGGATACCTTCAAACAGCCATCGATATTGCCGATCAAGTATTACCTGAAAATAATTTAGTTGTTTATACCAAAGGAAGAAAGGAAGGTTCTAAAACTGATTACACATCTACAGATATTGGGATTTTTGAAAAAGGAAAACTCATTGTGCTCATTGACGAAGGTTCAGCTTCAGCTTCTGAGATTGTTTCAGGCGCAATTCAAGATTTAGATAGAGGTTTAATCATTGGTCGTCGTTCGTTTGGAAAAGGCCTCGTTCAAAATTCCTTTCCATTTCCTGATGGTTCAGCCATGCGATTAACAACGGCGCGTTATTACACACCTTCGGGAAGATGTATTCAAAAGCCCTACGAAAAAGGCGTTGATGATTATTACGATGATTTAAACAAACGATTTAAGCATGGCGAATTCACCAATCGTGATAGTATTTCCTTTGCCGATTCTCTTAAATTTTACACTCTTGGCAAACGATTGGTTTATGGAGGTGGAGGAATCATGCCCGATTTATTTATTCCACTCGATACAAGTGAGAATTCCAAGTACTTAACGGATGTTTATCGCAAAGGGCTATTCAACACATTCGCGCTAAAATATGTAGATCAAAATAGAGCTAGTATCCGCAAACAATTCCCAGATTTTAAATCATATAAATCGGAATTCAAAGTTTCCAATGCATTATTAAATGATTTCATCACTGCTGCTGAGGCGGAAGATATTAAACGAAACGATGCAGATATTAAAACTTCTGGAGATTTTATTCGTCGTCAGTTGCGCGCTATCATTGCAAATCAGATTTGGGGTATTAGCGAGTTTTACGAATGTATTAATGAAAGTAATCCCATTGTAAAAGAAGCGCTTATTCAAATGAAATCTGATAATTTCAAGAAACTGAGGTTGCGTTATTGATGGTGTTTTTGGAAGGAATCTCTGATTTCACCTTTTTCGCGCAATACTAATTCCGTCTCTTATTGGAAGTAATACAACTTCAACTCGGGAGTCTGCTGCAATTTTTTCGTTGTAAACACAGATTAATCGAGTGTCCTCGTCATTCACTTTCACTGGTTCAATGACTTTTCCACTCCAGAGTACATTGTCTGTTATAATTATTCCACCTGGTTTCACGCGATCTATTATCAAGTCGTAATATTCCGCATACCCCGATTTATCGGCGTCTATAAAAACAATATCGAATTCACCTGTAATTTTTGGAATCACCAAGCGCGCATCACCAATGTATGTGCGAATCTTATTGGTCATTTTAGCCTCATCAATAAAGCGATTTACAAATGCATCTCGTTCAGGATTGTTGTCGATAGTATGTAAAATCCCACCTTCAGCTAATCCTTCGGCTAAACAAATGGCAGAATATCCTGTGTAGGTTCCAATTTCAAGGATACATTTCGGACGCGTTAAATGACTCAATAAGCTCAGAAGTCGACCTTGTAAATGACCAGATAGCATTCTTGATTGCATCATTTTAAGATGCGTTTCTCGATTTAATTTCTTTAAAATCCCAGGTTCTTCACTGCTATGTGCGTTCGCATAGTTAGCTAATGCCTCGTCGATAAATTCCATGATGCAAGTTTAGGTTTTTATTTATTTAGTTATTAATCAACTTGATGGAAATTGTATCATGATGTTTCAAAACTACTTACTTAAACGTATATAAACGTTTCAAATAAATGAGATCGTGTAAAAATCGTGTATGTTGCACCTGGGAAGGGGAGTATGGGTCTCCTAAAAAATACGTGCCCTATTTACAAGCACATAATTATTGAATGCCCGATAAATTACGAACAGGTTTGTTGAAACAATAATTATATTTTAATCAGGATGTTATAATTATTTGTCCGATTGAATTCTTCATTCTGTTTGCAATTTTTCTCATTCCTCATTTTACATGTAAAACTGTCCGCCATAAAAACCGAATATGAGCAATCATCGTTTTACCAAGCTTCATTTTCGATTTGCCTTTGCGTCTGTCGGTGAAAAGCATTGTTGGAATTTCCTTAATGACAAAGCCTTTCCGATGTAATTTATAGAGAATCTCCACCTGACATATAAATCCTTTTTCGGAGAAAAGTGGTTTGCTTTTACTCTGCAATTGCAGCAAAGCAGAAACGCGGTAAATCCTATAAAAAGAGGTGAGGGTTTGATATGGAAGATTCAAACATCTGCGAGTTAATCCATTGGCGAATTTTGAAATGAGTAATCGAGCCCAATTCGTTTTGCTAAATCCTCCGCCTTCCGAATACACCGAAGCCAATACAACATCGGCATGATTTATTGAATCAAACAAGCTTTGTAATGATGAAAGATCAGCAGTTCCATCACCCTCCATCGTTAATAAAAAATCGAAATCTGGAAGTGTTTTAATTACATATTGAAATCCATTTTCAAAAGCAACTCCAGGTCCGTAATTGTTTCCATCACCCAAAACAATCAACCTTCCTTTTTGCTGTTCTTCATCCAACCAAAGACGAGATCCATCATTTGATCCATCATCGCATAGAATAATTGAAAGTTGGATGCTTGAACTTTTCAACTTCTCAATGGACTCTATCAGGTTTGGTAAATTCTCAAACTCGTTGAAAATTGGGATCACAACAGCCAGTTTCATCGGCTTACCCATTTTGTTTTTGATGCCATTCCCAGGTTTTTTGAAGTCCTTCTTGAAAAGGAACTTTCGCTTTCCAATGCAAAAGGATTTCAGCTTTCTCGGCCGATCCAACGCGTCGCATCACATCTTCGTAATCTTCAAAATTAGAATAGGGTAGTAGTTCAATTTTGGGAGAATCATTCCGAACCAATGTCCATATTTTCTCTGCCAATTCAGCGATAGAAATTTCCTCTTCTGGTGCGGAACATAAATTGAAAATGCCACTCGCTAAATAATCGCGATTAAACAATGCAATTATCCCATTAACAAGATCATCAATGTAAATAAAACTGCGTGTTTGCATCCCATCACCATGAAGTTTCAGAGTTTCTCCTTTTGCAGCTTTTTCTATAAATACTGAATGCGGGCCGCCCCACCAACCTTTGGCTTGACGAGGACCATAGCACCCAAAAAATCGCATGATTTGAAAGTGAAATTCAAAGGTTCTGCCTGCAGCAATTAGCTGGTGCTCAGTATGCAATTTCGATGTGGCATACGCCCAGCGTTTAATCGTAGAAGGACCTAAAACACAATCGCTTGTTTCGGTATAGGGCAAGTGCGGATTTTTTCCATAAACATCACTTGTAGAAGCGAAAAGTAGTCGGATGTTTTGTGTTATAGAAAACTCAAGTAAGGCATTTGATACGCGTACATTTTCTTGTAAAGTTTCCCAACCGGACGAATAGCGAGGAATTTTTTGTGATGCAAGATGAACGATTGTCTGAATTCCGATATGCTCAATCAGTTTAATATTTCCCGCATCACCTAAAATAAAAGTAAAGTTTGGATGATTTCGGATAGCTTCTATATTGATTTCTAAACCACGAGTTAAATTGTCGATGCCCCAAACTTGATGTCCGCCTTCAATCAGGCGTTCGCATACATGTGATCCAATAAAACCAGCTGCTCCTGTTACGAGAATTTTCATATTTTAAATGGAGCTAAGTGTTCTTGTTTTCAGGGTTTTCGTCCTTGTTTGCTTGGAAATACAAAAATACCTTTTCGGCTTTAGAATTCCCTATGGATATAGCTAGTTCTTTAATCGATAATTCGCGAATCTTTTTTACGGAAGTAAAGTCGCTAAGCAGTTTTTCTGCGGTGCTTTTTCCAATGCCCTCAATCTCGGATAATTCGGTTTTTAAGGTACCATCATCCCTGCGTTTTCGATGATGTGTAATGCCGAAGCGATGTGCCTCGTTTCGTAAATGTTGAATGAGTTTCAAGCTTTCGCTTTTCTTGTCGATATACAATGGCAAAGGATCACCTGGGAAATAGATTTCTTCCAAACGTTTTGCAATGCCAACAATGCTAATTTTTCCGCGTAAGCCAATTTTTTCCAATGCACCCAATGCGGCACTCAATTGCCCCTTGCCACCATCAACAATAATGAGTTGGGGTAAAGCTTCTCCTTCATTTAAAAGGCGACTATATCGTCGTTCAATCACTTCGGCCATGGTTGCAAAATCGTCGGGCCCGACAACCGTTTTTACATTAAAATGCCGATAATCTTTTTTACTTGGGCGCGCATCCTTGAAACAAACCATAGCAGAAACAGGATAGCTTCCTTGAAAATTGGAATTGTCGAAACATTCAATGTGCTTGGGTAATTCAGGCATGCGCAAGTCTTTCTGTAATTTTTCCAGGATGCGTTTGGAATGTCTTTCCGGATCAACAAGTTCGAGTTGTTTATTCTTTTCCCTCAAATAATTGAGCACATTCCTAACACTTAAATCGAGCAAGCTTTTTTTATCGCCCCGTTGAGGTATCGTAATGGTTAAAAAATCGTCTTCCAAATCGGGCATTATCGGGACAATTATCTCACGGGCATTGCTGTCGAAGCGTTGACGCATTTCACCAATGGCAATGCTTAGTAATTCCTCGGGTTGCTCATCCAAACGTTTTTTTAATTCGAGGGTAAATGCTTGCACGATGCTGCCTTCAATGACTCTTAGGTAATTTACATACGCAACTTTTTCCTCCGAATGAATGGAAAAAACATCCACATTATGTATGCTTGGATTTACAATGGTCGATTTGCTTTTGAATTTCTCAAGTAATTCGAGCCGCTCTTTTAAATCCTGTGCCTTTTCAAATTCAAAATTGCCTGCATAATCCATCATCTTCGAACGAATGCCTCTCATTAAATCACCAATATTACCCTTTACAAGTTGCCGAATTTCTTGAATTACAACGTTGTAATCTTCTTCGGTTTGATAGCCAACGCAAGGAGCTAAGCAATTCTTAATATGGTATTCTAGACAGACTTTGAATTTCCCACTTTGTATTGCTTGGGGCTCAAGTGCCAAATTACATGTTCTTCGTTGATAAAGATTGTGAATAAAGTCAAGTAAGGCGTACATCACTTTCCCATTCGGATATGGACCAAAATATTCAGAGCCATCTTTAATCAAACGACGCGTTGGGAAAATTCTTGGAAACCGTTCTTTTTTAATGCAAATCCAAGGATAGGTTTTGTCGTCTTTTAATAGAATATTATATCGAGGTTGGTATTTTTTAATGAGATTATTCTCCAACAATAAAGCATCGAGTTCGGTATCGACCACAATGGTTTTGATGTCTGAAATTTTCGAAACCAAAACCCGCGTTTTCCCACTGTCATGATGGTCTTTATTGAAATAGGAATACACCCTTTTCTTCAGACTTTTCGCTTTGCCAACATAGAGAATCTTCCCTTCGCTATCGTAATACTGATATACTCCGGGTTTGTCGGGTAGAGTTTTTAAAATGCCCTGAACATGAATACTAGCATCCATTTTGGAAATAGAAGAATAGCTTATTTATAGAGTAAGAGTGAAAAAAGCGATTCGATTTAATCAACGTTTGTATCGATTTCGTTTTTTAGGTTCGCGAACAACATCATCTCGATTTATCCTTCTTGGTCGTTCATCCAACAGAGCAAAATCCAATTGCTTTTTCACCAAATCGGCACGTTTTACCGTAATGGTAACTTCGTCTCCTAAGCGGTAGCGTTTCTTGCTTTCTTTCCCAATAATGGAGTAGCTTTCTTCATCGAAGAAATAATAATCGTCTGGAATGTCTCGCAAGCGAACTAATCCTTCGCATTTGTTTTCAATGATTTCAACGAAGATTCCCCATTCCGTTACTCCCGAAATAACACCTCTAAACTCTTCTCCTACACGGTCTTTCAGGAATTCTACCTGTTTGTATTTTACTGATGAGCGTTCTGCATCGGAAGCGCGTTTTTCTTGTTCTGATGAGTGCTTACAACGAATCTCTAATTCTGATTCTTGTTCCCAATTCCGATTGTCCATATAGGCATCTAAAAGTCGATGAACCATAATATCGGGGTAACGACGAATTGGTGAAGTGAAATGGGTATAGAATTTAAAACCTAAACCATAATGTCCAATGTTCTTTGAAGAATAGATTGCTTTTGCCATGGTGCGAATTGCCAATGTTTCAATCACATTTGCTTCTCCCTTTCCTTTTACTTCTTTCATCAAATCGTTCATTTGAAAACTGATTTGACCTTCGGATTGGAACTTAAATTTATAACCAAACTGAGCCACAAATCGAGAAAATTCCATGAGTTTTTCAGGGTCTGGCTTATCGTGGATTCTATATACAAACGGTTTCTTGATATTCGAATTCCGTTTATCGCTTTCCTTTTTCCCCATCGTAGCAATAAATTCCGCAACGCTTCGGTTTGCTAAAAGCATGAAATCTTCGATTAATTCGTTAGCTTCTTGCTGCACTTTAAAATAAACACCAAGTGGTTTTCCTTCTTTGTCCAAACGGAATTTCACTTCAACTTTATCAAACGCAATCGAACCTTGCTGGTAGCGTCGTGCCCGCATTATTTGGGCAAGTCGATTCAAGGTCAGAATATCTTCTTTTAAATCACCTTGTCCAGTCTCAATAACTTTCTGTGCATCTTCGTATGCAAAACGCCGAATAGAACGAATTACCGTTCTGCCAAACCACTGACTTTGAACCTCAGCATCGTCGTTTATTTCAAAAACCGCAGAGTAAGTCAGTTTATCTTCATTTGGACGCAAAGAACATACGCCATTCGAGAGATGTTCGGGCAACATCGGTACAACACGATCTACCAAATAAACAGAAGTAGCTCGTTTGTATGCTTCGTCCTCGAGAATAGAACCGGGTTGAACATAATGCGAAACATCCGCAATGTGAATCCCAATTTCCCAATTTCCATTTTCAAGTTTTTGAATGGAAAGCGCATCATCGAAATCTTTTGCATCAACAGGGTCGATTGTAAAAGTGGTAATGCCTCTAAAATCGCGACGTTTTTTTATCTCTTTTTCTGGAATCTCATTTGGAATCTGGTTGGCTGCATCTTCAACATCTTGCGAAAATTCATAAGGCAGTTCGAAGTCGAGCATGATGGCATGCATCTCAACATTGTTATCGCCAGGTTTCCCCAGAACTTTCATAACCGAACCAAATGGATTTTTAGCATTTTCGGGCCAATCCATCATTTTTACCAATACTTTATCGCCATCTTTTGCGCCATGCAGCTCTCCAAGTGGGACAAAAATATCGATGGGCATTTTGGTGCTATCCGGAACAACAAAGGCAAATTTGGCACTCATTTGAACGATTCCAACAAACTGCGTTTTGGATCTTTCGAGAATTTCAACAACTTCTCCTTCCAATTTTTTCCCTTTGCGTCGCGCAAAAAGATGCACACGAACTTTATCTCCATTTAAGGAGTTGAGCAAATAATTTTCACGAACATAAACATCTTCAGCACTTTCTTCGCTTACAATATAGCCTGCACCACCCGTTGTTAATTGTACAACTCCATCAACAAAACTGCTTCCCATGCTCGTGTATCTGAATTTCCCAGGTTCTGGTTCATTGAGTTGAGCATTGGCAACCAGCAATTCTAATACTTCCATCACTTGAATGCGGTCCATCGGATCGGTTGCCCCAATACCAGCACAAACATCTTTATAGTTATGCATTTGTGTTGGTGCATTTTGGAAATACTTCAGAACATCGTCTAGCAATAATTTCACAAGGACTTTGTCTTTCTGCTTTTTATTCTTCTTCGCCATAGTGCGGATATTTCTGTAAAAGTAAACAAAGGAATCATGCAGTATTAAAAGTGCTGATTAAGAAATGAACAAGCATTTCTTTTATAAATTTTTAAAGTGAAGCGTATACATAAGCACTCAAACATATAATTTTAAGTATGTTAAATTTTTCTTCATCCAATCGAATCCAAATTCTTCAAGAAGCGCAATCCGAAATTTTCGACCTAATTATTATTGGTGGAGGAATTACAGGTGCCGGGATTGCATTGGATGCTGCCTCAAGAGGTCTTTCGGTTTTGCTTTTAGAAAAGGATGATTTTGCTTCAGGAACGAGCAGCCGATCTACCAAATTAATACACGGAGGCCTACGTTATTTAAAGCAGATGGAGTTTAATTTAGTAAGGCAAGTTGGAAAAGAACGTGCAATTTTATATCAGAACGCTAAACATTTAGTTCGTCCCGAGCCGATGCTCTTACCAATAATTGAAGGCGGTTCACTTGGGAAACGATCAACCAAATTGGGATTGTGGTTGTATGAATTTCTTGCGGGTGTTCCTTTAAATGAGCAAAAGCGGATGCTCAATTCCAATGAATGTATTCAAGCAGAACCATTGTTGGAAAAAGCGATTATTCAAGGTGGAGCTTTATACACTGAATATAGAACAGACGATGCACGGTTAACGATATCTGTTTTAAAGACAGCTATTAAACTAGGAGCAAAAGCAGTAAATCACGCGTCTGTTATTGATCTGATTTATGACAATGGAAAGATAAAAGGAGTTCGAGTTCAAGAAAAATCGTCTAATAAGGAATTTCAAATTTTAGCTCGTACTGTGGTCAATGCCGCTGGACCTTGGGTTGATGAAATTCGATTAAAAGAAGGTCCTTTAGTTGGAAAGCAATTGCATCTTACGCAAGGGATTCATATTGTAGTCCATCACAAAAGATTCTCGTTGAAGCAAGCGGTTTATTTTGACACTTCAGACAAGCGAATGATTTTTGCCATTCCGCGAGAAGGTTGCACATATATTGGAACTACCGACACAAATTATATTGGTGATAAAAGGAATCCACCAATTTCAGTTGCCGATGTTCAGTATCTTTTAGAAGCTTGCAATCGAATTTTTCCAAGTGTTCATTTAAGCCAAAACGATGTGATTTCGAGCTGGAGTGGATTAAGGCCATTGATTCATGAAGACGGTAAAAGTCCTTCCGAATTATCCCGAAAAGATGAACTGTTTACTTCTCCTTCAGGATTGATTTCAATTGCAGGTGGTAAGTTAACAGGGTATAGATTAATGGCAAAACGAGTAGTTGATGAGGTTGCATTAAAAATAAATAGCATTGAACGAAGATCTATTCCAAAATCACAAACTCATTCGGTTAAATTAAGTGGTGGCGATTTTATAGATGAGCAAGATATCATTGAATTTAAAGACATTCTTTGCGGACAAGCCAAACAGGTAAATTGCTCTTACAATAAAATTGATGAGTGGGTTAATCGTTATGGAAAAGATGCCGAGCACATTGTCGAAATCGCCTATGTATTGTGGCCCGACATTTCAGAAAAAGAGTGGGTGTCAGATATTGCCGAAATGCATTATGCAATTCATCATGAAATGTGCCTGCACCCAAGCGATTATTTTGTACGCCGCACTTCCAACTTGTATTTTAATAGAGAGAATTTAATGAGGAAATTCGAGATTCTTTATCCATGGTTTATTCAAATTGCACAGCTTAACAATGAATCCGCGAAAAAGTATTCAGAACAATTTATCAATGAAATAGGTTTAACATTGGATTTCAAATAAGTAAAATGAATACTTAGGTTTTCTTAATATTGCACTGTGGAAAAAATATTGTTGAGTTATACAGTTCCCTTTATGGCAATTCTAATACTGGCTGAGTTGCTTTTTAGCCATTTTTACAACCGTAAATTATACACAAAGGGAGATACATTTATCAATTTGGTTTGCACCAGTTGGAATTTCTTGAACGATTTATTATTTCGTGGATTAACCTTTTTTGTTCTTATTTGGGTGAATTCTTTTCAGATTTTCGAACTCTCTAACAAAGGAATAGTTTATTGGCTTCTGTTGTTTCTGGCGGAAGATTTAGCGTATTACACACTCCATTTTGCCGATCATCATGTTCGATTATTTTGGGCAACACATTCCACACACCATTCTAGTGAAAAGTTCAATTTAACAGTCGCTATTCGATCGTCTGTTTTTCAGCCGTTTTACCGGTTTTTGTTTTTTATGCCGATTGCATTTTTAGGTTTTGATGCATTGGATATTGTGTTTATGTATGCAGTAACTCAGGTTTATGGATTTTGGGTTCATACAGAAATGGTTGGGAAGCTTCATCCTGCATTTGAGTATATTTTTGTAACACCTTCACATCACCGAGTTCATCATGCTTCTAATCTTAAGTATTTGGATTCTAACATGGGAATGGTTCTTATTATTTGGGATCGAATTTTCGGGACATTTGTTGAGGAGGATGAAAATGAGCCCATTAAATATGGATTAACACAGAACATCGAAAGTAACCATCCATTAAAAGTCGTTTTTTTTGAATGGAATAATATTTGGCAAGACATTAAAAAGGCTCCAGGAATTTTATTGAAAGTGAATTACCTAATTAAGCCTCCTGGATGGAGTCATGATGGGTCAAAAAAGACGTCAAGTCAATTAAGAAAGGAAGGACATTGATGTTAATTGCACTAGCTTCGATTTTTTTTATTGACAACTTTATTAACAATTTATATTGCACGATATTGATTTTCAAATAGATACAATCGTCTTATTGTTATTCGCACTATAAGATATTTTATATTCAAACAATCTTGTGAGTTTTTGATAGGAAAAAAGAAAAAACATTTTATATCTTTGCTTTACCGAGAATAATAATTAATACATATATCAAAATGCAAAAGTCACTTTTACTTACAATCGCTGTTTTCTTTGTTTCTGGTGTTATCAGTACTATTTTTGCTTCTGTTCCACCACCACCACCACCTACTGTTATTCCTATTGATGGCGGAGTTTCTTTTCTAGTTATTGCTTGCGCTGGTTACGGAGCTAAAAAAATCCACGATTACAGAAAAGGGAAAGAAAAAAAGTAATCTACATAGAGTAGTTTCTTTTTTTAATTAAGTGGGAGGTTCTAAATCGATTAACTTATTTTTAGCTAAAATATTTGGCCTGTCTTTTTTTTGGCTAATTTCTGAGAATTGGTTAAGTCATGTAGTTGTCTTTTATCATCATTTTTGGATATACATTTATCATATCCTATTAGTTATTCTTCTTAAATTAAGTGTCTTTGTTTTCAGTTTCACTGATTATTCAATCCTTCACGGATACGACACATTATCAATAGTTGGTTCTTCGGGTGTCCGAATTGGAAATCCTTGTGTAGGATTTGGTTTATTGTTCGGTTTCTTCGCTTTAATAGTATCTTACCCAGCTCCTTGGAAGAAAAAGCTGTGGTTTATTCCTCTAGGTTGTTTCTTGATTATTTTAATTAATGTAATTCGCATTGTATCGCTTACCATCTCGCAATACAAAAATGGGGAGTTCATGAAATTAGAACAGCACGATTTTTACAATTATATCGCATACGCCCTCATCTTTATTCTTTGGGTAGTTTGGGTTAAGTTCGTTGTCCCTGAATCAGATGTTTTTGCTCATCAAAATAATTCTGATTCCAATTCCAAACTTACCTAGTTTCCTATTTGTTGAACACTATTCTTTTTGTTGTTCAATCTCTATTTTATTTTTAAAATAGTTCCCCCACTTTAATAATACCGCCTTAAAATCATCTGGAAGCTCTGAATCAAAATGCTTTTCCTCTCCAGTAACGGGATGAATAAAACCAAGTGATTTTGCATGCAGCGATTGTCTTGGAATGGCTTCAAAACAATTCTGTATAAACTGCTTATAAGATTGAAAAGTAGTCCCTTTTAATATTTTATCACCTCCATATGTATCATCATTGAATAATGGGTGACCAAGGTACTTCATGTGCACACGAATTTGGTGCGTACGGCCAGTTTCTAATCTGCATTCTACAAGGGTAACATAACCAAAGCGCTCCAATACTTTGTAATGCGTAATGGCATGCCTTCCCTGAGAACCATCTGGATAAACTGTAAACAATTTTCGGTCACGTATATCTCGGTCAATATGCCCCGTTATGGTTCCTTCTTCTGCTTTGACATCTCCCCAAACTAATGCAACATATCTTCGTTTAGTGGTTCTATCGAAAAACTGTCTTGCTAAATGAGTCATAGCAAATTCATTTTTAGCTAAAACCATTATACCAGACGTGTTTTTGTCGAGTCGATGAACCAAGCCTGGACGAGGTTGTTTCTGCTGAAAAAGCGGAAGGTGTTGAAAATGATATAAGACCGCATTAATCAGCGTACCTGAATAATTACCAAAACCTGGATGAACCACCATCCCCGGCTTTTTATTGATAATAATCACATCATCGTCTTCATACACTATATCCAAAGGAATGTCTTCACCTTTCAATTCCCGATCTCGAGGTGGATGTGCAAACACAACTGTTACAACATCAAACGGTTTTACGCGATAGTTCGATTTAACGGGTTTCCCATTTACATGGATATTCCCAGCTGCCGCCGCATTTTGCAAGCGACTTCTCGATGTATGCTCTAATCTATTTTGAAGAAATTTATCAATACGAAGTAACACTTGACCTTTCTCTGAAACAATGCGAACATGCTCATACAATTCCTGATCTTCATCAGGCTCCCATCCCGATTCATTCTCTATATTTTCAAATTCATCCTCACTCATTTCTCTCAATTCAATATCAACTGCTTGATGTTTCCCAATTTACCTTCCTTGTTTCTCATTTCTATAAAATATACACCGGCAGATAAATCCTCTTTTAAATCAATTGTAATTTGCGAACTTAATTCATTCACATTGAAGACAATTCGTCCTGAAACATCAAATACAAAAAGCTCTATATTTGTTTGATTTTCGGGTAATGTTAGTGTAATTTCTCCATTGCTTGGATTTGGATACATTCCCCAATCCTGATTCACAATAGACTTTAATCCTACATAGGTGTCTTGAAATTCTTGAAACAAAGGTCGAATCATCATGGTGCCTTCATTTGCTGCGTAGTTGTACCAATTACCATCTAGATTATAAAAAATCCGATTCGAGTTTTGTGTGTTTTTGTCAAATCCAATATTGATATCAAATCCAGTATTTTGTGCCCAACCAATATAATATGAGCCTGCAGGTAGGTAAATTGGATTTTCTAATTCATAGGTAATAAAAACGTTTTGCCCATAATAATATGGAAGATGAACGCCTTCATTTACAAGTATTTCTCCTGGCACATTTGCTCCTGCCCCCCAAACCATTATATAGAATGATTTGTCTATTATTGGTTCATTCGCCCAGTTAAAATAAAACTGAATGGATTTTAAAGTATCACCCAAATAGGTATCGAATTTTTGCGCAGCAAAACCTCCTCCATTATTATTAATGCTGATGCGTTCTTCCGCACTTCCATCGTCCAAAGCATAGTAATTACTTAAAATCTGACGGTAAATAGTCGTGTCGTTTTCTGGAATTAAATCGCCCTGATTATCTTTCAAAAAGTGTCTAAGAATATATTCCGTCCATGGTGTTCCAGGATTTTCGTAGGTGTATTTAATCGCTTGTGTGAATTGACTTTCTTCCCTAGAAAAAATGGGCCCCAACAAAGCCAATGATGAATCTCTTATAAAATTAGGGAAATTGTAATTCTCAAAATAATATCCGTAGGTTTTAAAGTCGGATGCTAAAGCTTGGGTTGTCAAGGAGAGTTGAAATAAGGTATCCATATTTGCCAAAGCATTGGGCAGAAAATGACTTAAAGGAACCGATTTATACGTGTTCAATAAACTTCCTGCCGGATACATAAAACTGTAGTCGAGGAGGTTGGTATCATTGAGATTTCGGTTTCTGTCTAAGCGCACATAGTCTAAATGCCAGTTATCCCAACTTCCATTTAATTGTGCGTAGTTTCGGAAACGAAATTGGAATCCTTTTTTTAGTAATGCGGTATCTACAATTGGAACCATGACTTGCTCGAAATCACGTGCAAGTTGAGGATAGTCTTCTCCTTTTGAACTCCAAGCCCAAGTCCAGAGTGAGTCGTCCGGATTTTTAAATTCTAAGAGGAATGTATCTCTAAATTCAGGAAAATTTCCTAATCCTTTAGGTTGATAATAAAAACTCAAATAAAGCGAATCGGAAGCTGGATAATTCAGGTTTATGTAATGTGATGTTAACGTATCAGCAGCTCCTGTTTCATTGATTGTTGAATAGGGAATGCCGAATGAATTCAAACCATCAAATGTTGCAACGCCAATACTAGGTGGCTTCACGGCCATTTGCTGGTTTATATAAACCGAATGGTCAATCCATTTAGATTCTTCTGGTGAACGCGCTTCTTTTGAAAAATCATCAATAAATGGTAACTCAAGCGTATCTGTAAGTGATTTTGAATTCGATTTGCTTTGGTCCCATTTTGACATGTTCAAATGCTGAAAAATATTTGAACCTAAAGGAGCTGTATACAATTGCGCATTAGCCATTTCGAAAATAGCTAAAAGCAATATTATGAGTGTGAAATATTTTCTATGCTTATTCAAGACTGTCAATTTTTATGCGTGCTTGCTCCACTTTCTCATCCACATTCGTTATCCAAATGGAAACTTCTGCTCCCGAATATAAACCTTCTTCGGAATTGTATGGTGGATTTTGTCTATAAACACGTGAATTCAGAGTGTCATTATCCATGATATCGGGAACGATGTTTTTGAGTGTCAATTGCTTCTCGGATAAAATAATTCGCACTTCCGATAAGGTCAATCCCAATAAATCTGGAACTGTTATGAGTCCTCCACCTGCACCTTTGCCCAGAACCAAATCTATTTTCGATCCTTTGTCAATCAATGTACCTGGTTTAATAGGTTGACCCTTGTATAGTTGCCTTATAACGGGAGGTAAACCTTCTTCATAGCGTAAATTCCCAACCTTCAAACCATAGGTTTCAAGAAGCGAACTTGCTTGTCGTAATGATAAATCAATTAGGTTAGGCATGGCTGTTTTTTGGTTCAGCATTGCATAAACGGTGAGGTAAATAACGCGCTCAGGCTTCACTTTAGAACCCGCTTCAGGATCTTGATCAGCTACAGTTCCTTTTGCCTTTTCGATGTTGTAAATCGAATCTACAATTTCATATCGAACGTTGTGGTCTTCAATAAATTTATCGAGGTCTTTGATGTAAATCCCTTCAAAATCAGGTACCACAACTTCGTCTCCATGCTTTGTATAAACATTAAGTAAGAGAAATGAAATTCCAAGTACCGTTAAAGCTACCAAACTGGAAATAATAAAATGTCTCCAGAATTGAGAGGATTTTAAAAGGGATTTGATATCCATATTAATTAGAATTCATTCGCTTCATCATGGATGATTGTTCTGCAAAAGTCATGATTTTTTCAATGAAATCGTATGGTTTATATCCATTTATTGCACTTTGATGAAAGATACATGTTGCAGGTGTCATTCCAGGCAATGAATTTACTTCAATAAATATTACTTCCACTTTCCCATTATTATAAATTCTAACAAAGGCATCAATTCTACAATATCCTTTTACGTTTAAAATTCGAGCCGCTTTTTCGAGCTGACTTTTTACAATTTCCGAAATCTCTTGTCGTCTTTTAGGTTCTTTTGCATACCGAGCTGGAGTTATATTCTGACCTTGTCCCGCAAGGAATTTCTCTTCCAGTGACAATACCTCTCCTTCCGAAAGTGCTTCTGATGCTTCGAAAAGTTCGTAATTTATTTTACCTGAAGAGTCAATATGAGTAAGCATGCCTCCTGTAATCTCAAGAAACGTTTCTGCACCATTGGCAGAAATCAAACTCTCTACTAAAAACTGCCGCTTCATTGGAAATTCTTCCTTCGGTTTTACTTTGAGAATCAACGCATCTTGTTCATTTAAATCCTCTTGTCTCCGAAAAATTAATCGTGAAAATGCACTGAATTCCTCTTTTGAATGGATTTTTTTTACAGCAGAACTACATCCATCATCAACTGGTTTGGCAATGAGTGGAAAGCCCATTAATTCAGCATTTTCGAGAACTTCCTCTTCATTTACTTCCCAATTTTCTTCGCTCACTAAAAAATGGTCCGCTACAAGCAAGCCATTATCTTTCAATAATTCGTTGGTTCGAAATTTATCAATGGTAATGCTCGAAGAATCTGAATCCGAACCATTATACGGCAATTCGACTTTGTTCAATTCAATTTGCAAAGCACCATCTTCTCCCGGTCGCCCATGCAATGCGATAAAAACTTCATCTACACTATTGGCTAACTGGGAATAATCTAATTTTTGTGGAGCGTTGAGATTGTGAAGGTTCCCAAATTTTTTCGTCAATGCGGTACATTCTAAAATTACTTGGTCAATAACTGGATGAATCGAATAATGTTGAATTTTTTCCAATATATCGTCAGCATTATCTTTCAGCATTAAATTAATCGGAATTGTATACAACTCATGCTGTTGGTCATTTCCACTTAAAAATACTGGAACGGGCTCAAATACGGCCGAGGAGGAGAGTTTTTCATACACATTTCTTCCACTTTCAACGGAAATATGTCGTTCGGATGAATACCCTCCAAAAATAACGGCAATACGTTTTTTACTCAATTCTTGTCCTTCTTGGGCTAGCATTTGTTCGTCTAACTTCGAAAGTAAAGACTCTGCAGTTCCATTGTATTTCAAATCCTCGCGACGTTTTCGTAAAGAAGTGTAAATAATGTACGTGATAAATTGGGAAGGATTAAATCCAATTTCAGCGGCTTGATGAAAAAAGAATGACGAGGGCATCATGCCCGATGTGGTATTGGGGTCGTTCAAGAAAACGGTGCCATCCAATGTTATAAATCCATCAATACGCGCGTACACTCCAAATCCTAGCGACTTATATAATTCCTCACACGTTTTTCGAATGGTGGAAATTTGCTCGTCGGGTATTTGAATGGGTGTTATTTTTCGCGACAAGCCGGGCAGGTATTTCGAACGATAATCAAATACTTCTTTCCCTTTCCTGATTTCAGTGGGTGGTAAGCAAATCACTTCCCCATCGAGTCCTTCAATAACAATTGACGAGAATTCTTTTCCGTCAATGAATCCTTCAATAATGATTTCGCTTTCTCCATCAATTGATTCCAAGAGGATATTCGCCATTGGATTTGTTACCTGCTGCCCATCGAGCCATTGAATAAGGTGATCGGGATGATACATTACAAACTCGCCAATACGAATGGGAATTCCTATGCCTTCTCGTATATCGCACAAGCTGCGTGTCCATTCTTTTTTGCTGGCATTATCCCAAGTTGACCATTCCAATATCGAAACATTTCGTATGAAGAAACTACGATCGATCGCTTCGGCTAAAGCAGAAAGATTACTTTCTTTTAAAACATTAACACCAATCGATGAGCCTTGTGTAGGCGCTTTAACTACGCAAGGAAATTTAATGTTGTCGTTAATTTGTTGAAGTGTTTCAGCGGCATTTCTATGATTTATCCAAGATTCTCGGGTTATCGTTAGAAATTCCGGGCCATTAAAACCCGCTTGCAGCATCATTCTTTTTTGGACAATTTTATTGATTCCAATTGCGCTTGGTAAAATTCCCGAACCAGTATACGGAATGTCGAGATACTCGAGTAAACCCTGAATACGGCCATCTTCACCATACGGACCATGCAAACAAAGAAATGCTAAATCGATGTATTGTTTTAAGTCGCCTGTTGGGATTTTACTTCCCATGTGCTTTGCTAGCGCTTCTTGTTCTTGACTATTGATGTTTCCAAGTGATTCTGCATAAATCTGAAAATCGCCTTCGCTGAAAGGAATCGAATCGGGTGCAGGATAGAAATCGCGGATGCTTCCTTTGTAAACAAATTCCCAATTCAACAAGATGAAATTATTGAAACTGTCTACAAAAATGGGAACGGCTTCGAAAAGACTTTTGTTTAGATTATCGTAAACGGTTCTGCCACCTGCAAATGAAATTTCGCGCTCTTTTGTTTTGCCGCCGAATAGTATGCCTACTTTGATTTTCATGATTGAATTGATTCTAATCTCGTAAAACTAAAGTATTCCTCAACAGACAATAAATGCTTAGTCGGAACTTATGAAGATAAACGGGTTGAAAAGAAGAACTGAAATTATTGAGCTTTATCGTTCTGAATGAAAAAATCGCTCTTTGCTATTCTGATTGCAAGGGAAATTGGAACGCACTTAAACTATCCTTGCGCAAAAGATAAATACGATCTTGATTGATGCACATATCGATATAATCATTGATTGGAAGTTCGAATTGATTCTCTTGCAGTGTTTTTATCTGAAAAGCATCCAATATTCCTGGTGTTTTGGAGTAAAAAATGTTTTGTCCGATTACCTGAAATTTCGTTAAACCTGTTATTGGGATTGTTCGGATATAAGTTCCGAAAATATCAAATTGCAAAATGCCTCTTTCTGGAACGCTCATATACAAATGATTATCGTGCTCCATCAGGTATTTCGGGTCGGGAGTATATCCTAAAATTTGGTTAAGGTTTAAAATCTGAACAGTGCGTTGCATTTCTTGATTAAATCGTGTGAGCGAATACGCAACGCCATCATACACCCAAATTCCATTTCCATAAGAAGCACACAAGAGCGAAGCTTGTTCCAAATCAAACTTTTCTAATTCAATAGCATTTCCGTTTTCGGTCAGGGTATTATCCAAATAAAGAATACGCGAAAAATCCTTATAAAAAACGGCGATCTTCAATGGATTCATTGCATCAATAGCACTTATCTTTCCTAATCGTTTATTGCTAAATGTTCGAAAGAAAGTTCCATTGTCGCGATATTTATTCAGCACATCTTTATCTATTACCAATGGATTGCCCAAGTTGTCGGTTGCAACTTTATCTCCTTTAACGGGAATCGTCCATACATGCGTAAAGCCAGATTTTACTGGCAAAAGCAATTGTAAAAGTAGAAGAATGGGATAAAACATTATATGAAATTCATTAAAATTATGACGCCTAATTAACCATTGAAAGTTCAAGAATCTCCTCAATAAATGCGCGGTTATTCGATAATCGTGGGACTTTATTTTGACCTCCCAATTTCCCTCGTTTATTCATCCAATTATAAAAAGTGCCTTTTTCCATAACCTTAATTACAGGCAGTCTTAGCGTGATATTTTTATAACGCTTGGCTTCGTAATCGGAGTTGAGCGATTTCAATGCATTATCGAGAACTTCGGTGAAATAATCTAGATTTTCGGGCTCTTTCTCAAATTCAATTAGCCATTCGTGAGCACCATTGCTGTTAATCTCCATGAAAATTGGTCCAGCAGTATATTCCCGTATAATCGATTGGGTTTTTTCACAGGCAATAGCTAGCGCTTTCTCTGCATTATCGATGATTAATTCTTCTCCGAATGTATTGATGAAATGCTTTGTCCTTCCCGCAATTTTTATTCGATAAGGTGATACCGAAGTGAATGTAATAACGTCTCCAATTTTGTATCGCCACAAACCTCCATTGGTTGTAATGACCATGGCATAATTGACGCCCAATTGAACTTGGTCGAGCCAAATTACTGGAGGGTTTTCTTCATCTGCTAAATTGGCTGGAATAAACTCGTAAAATATTCCGTAGTCGAGCATCAACAACATTTCTTCTGAATTACGTTGGTCTTGAATACCAAAAAAACCTTCGGATGCATTGTAAATTTCGAGGTAATTCATCTGATTCGAAGGAATCATCTTCTTGTATTGCTCGCGATACGGTGTAAAGTTGACTCCCCCGTGTAAAAAGAGTTCCAAATTGGGCCAGACTTCCAAGATGTTCGATGCGCCTTTCAATTCAACAATACGTTGTAATAATATCATCATCCAGCTTGGTACGCCAGAAAGATTTGTTACATCTTCCTCACTTGTATTACTCGCGATGCGCTCGAGTTTTGCCTCCCATTCTCCCATCAATGCAATGCTTAAATCGGGCGTTCTGATATATTCAACCCACATGGGCAAATGCTCCATAATGATTGCACTTAAGTCGCCAAAGGATGTATTTCCTGATTTCTGATTCAGCTGGTGCGAACCTCCTAAAGTGAGTCCTTTTCCTGCAAATATTTTGGTTTCTGGGTAGTTGTTGCAATAGATTGAAAGCATGTCTTTACCACCTTTGAAGTGGCAATCTTCCATCGATTCTTTACTCAGTGGGATGAATTTGCTTTTGTCGGATGTTGTACCTGATGACTTTGCAAACCAACGTATTTCCGAATGCCAGAGGATGTTTTGCTCGCCCATCATCATACGTTCGATAGAGGGTTTTAAGGATTCGTAATCTTGAATTGGAATGTGTTTTTGGAAACTATCGTAGGAACCGATGCGCTTGAAATCCATCCGTTTTCCAAACTCAGTATCTTGCGCTTGGGTGATTAGCTTTCTGCGCCATTCATCTTGAACTTCCAATGGAAATTTCATAAACAGCTCCATCTGATGAATCCGTTTTTGCATGACCCAAGAAAGAATGGAATTGATTATCGACATTTGGAAGTATTGCTACAAACCTAAGTAAAAAGAAGTTTCGAGCAAACGAAAGCTTGGATTCAAAGATTATTATTAGCCTAAAAAATTAATCATATCATTCAATGATTTTCCATTAAACAAAAAGTCATTTGTTAATCCACCTTTCCTAGCCACATTCACCCCGTATTGCATATCGGAATATCCTTCTTTTTTATGAGCATCGGGATTAATTGAAATCGGTACACCTTTTTCCATGCAATAGGGAATCCATCGCCAGTCAATATCGAGGCGGTAGGGGTGAGCGTTCAATTCCATGATAACTCCGTTTGCCGCGCATGCATCAATCACTTTCTTGTAATCGATTGGATATCCTTTTCGCGAAAGCAAAAGCCGTCCAGTTGGATGCCCGAGTATGGTTGTATATGGATTTTCGATGGCGGTGATCAATCGTTTTGTTGCACGTTCGATGTCCATATTTAGTATCGAATGCACCGAAGCAACAACTAAATCGAAAGTTCCGAGAATTTCGTTCGGATAATCCAAGGATCCATCGCTGAGGATATCACTTTCGATGCCTTTGAAAATCTTGAAAGGCCCGAGTTTCACATTTAGCTTATCGATTTCAGCATGTTGCTGCATGACTTTTTCGATGCTTAATCCTCCGGCATAAAAAGCCGATTTACTGTGATCACACATTCCTAAATACTCCATTCCTAAATCGCGGCAAGCAATTGCCATCTCTTCGAGCGAATGAATTCCATCGCTGTATGTGCTATGGTTGTGCAGTATGCCTCGAATGTTATTCCATTGAACCAAATTTTCAATATTTATTTTGGATGATTCTTCAATAGGAAGATCTCTTAATTCGGGAAGTATAAATGGAAATCTCCTGTCTTCATACAACGCTTTCTCACTTTCAATGGGCTCTTCGGGATCTATATCCAATTCGGCAAGATGTTCAGCTGGCCCAGTTCTTAATAATTGTTCGCGTTCGAATTGGTCTTCTTCGCAGCAAATAAGGCAAACAGAATATTTATCGGCAATTTTGATGAGGATGCTTTCTTCTAAAACAGATTCTATCTGAACCTGCTCACATTTTTCCAAAAGCGATTCCACATACTCAGGATTTGACACAATGAGAAGTTCTAAATTTTCAATAACTTCCATGTAACGACGAAGTTCTCCCGTAAAAGAAATGCTCAGATTTTCGTCGAGAGTATTGAGAAGTTGAATGAGATTATTTGCCACAATTTCAGCTTCTGCAAAATGCAATTTACCTTGGTTTGCCAATCGATATTCGAGAGCAATTCTGATAGTATCTTGTGTTTTTGTACCAAATCCTTTCAGGTCTACCAAGCGGTTTTCATAACAGGCATAAAGTAATTCACCCGGCGATTCAATCCCAAGTTCTCTCCAGATGGTTGCCACTTTTTTGGGACCGATGCCTTTCACTCCCAACATTTCAATAACACCAGTCGGAGTGATTGCAGCATAATTTCGTAAGTCTTCGGTGCTTCCTGTTTCGAGAAGCTCAATAATTTGAAGGGCGATCCTTTTTCCAATCCCCGGAATCAAAATCAATTCTTCCAATGGCTTTCCATCCAAAGCATCTCCAGCGCGATCCACATTAAATGCAGCATTGGTAAATGACTTTACCTTGAAGGGATTTTCGTTATGCAGTTCTCCTAAAGCAGCAATTAACTTTAATGCTCTTGAAATTTCTTTATTTGTCATGGATGATTTGATAGGTGTTAAAATGCAAAGACGCTTTTGAAAACCGAAATTTACAAAAGCGTCTTTTAAATGTATGCGGAGGAATTTAGTAAACCTCTAATTCGTAAGGCAATCGTGCCTGATACGATTTCATTGAACGTAGATGTTCAATCTGTTGATAATAGCGGTATGAATCACCCAATGTTTTCTTAAGAATCGCTTGTTCAGAATCGCCACCCAATTCTTTGATGAATTTCTGAATCGGGTCTTCGATGTATGGTAATTCCTGAATTCTGTATTTAGTAAGTCCTGCTTTTTTAGCCGCAATTTCGATGGCTTTGTCTAATCCACCAAAAACATCGACTAGTCCAATGCGTTTTGCATCAGCTCCCGACCATACACGTCCTTGAGCAATGGAGTCAACATTGGCTTTGCTAATTTTTCTTCCTTCGGAAACACGTGTTATGAAGTTGTCGTAAATGCGTTCCACTTCACGTTGAATTACTTCCGATTCTTGAGCTGTAACAGCGCGTGAACTTGTCATGATATCTGCAAAAGGATTTGTTTTAACAGTATCCACTGTAACACCAATGTTGTTTACCATTTGTTTGGCATTGAAGAATAAACCAAAAACACCAATAGAACCTGTAATTGTATTTGGACTTGCAACGATGGTATCGCAAGGTGCCGCAATGTAATAACCACCCGAAGCCGCTACATTTCCCATGGATGCAATTACGGGTTTCACTTTTTTAGTTAACATCACTTCGCGCCAAATCGTTTCTGAAGCGAGGGCAGATCCACCAGGAGAATTGATGCGGAGAACTACTGCTTTTACATTGTCGTCCAAACGTGCTTTACGAATGGCTTTCGAAAATTCAATCGATCCCACTTGACCTTCTTTTCCTTGTCCGTCAACAATATCGCCCTCTGCAAAGATGATTGCGATTTTATCTTTGCCAGTGTTATCGCGGGTATCTTTCACATCCACCATTTTATCGATGGAAACAAATTCGATTTCATCAATGTTTTCGGCTTCCGTTTTCTTTTGAAGAATTTCGAGCACTTCATCGCGGTATTTCAATTCATCAACCAATTTAAATTCAACAGCTGCAGGTGCATTGGTAACAAGCATTCTACTTGCAATGTCCTGAACTTGTGCAGTGCTGAGTTTACGGCCTTTGGCTATTCCATCAACCATATGATTCCAAATAGAACCAATATAACTGCGGATTTGCTCACGATTGGCATCACTTAATTTATCTTGAATAAATGGCTCAACGGCACTTTTGAACTTTCCGTGACGAAATACTTGAGGCTCAACGCCTAATTTATCGAGTGTGCCTTTGAAAAATAAAACCTCGGAGCGAAGTCCTTTCAATTCGGCCATTCCAGTAGGGTGGAGGTAGATTTTATCAGCAACACTTGCCAAATAGTAAGAAGGTTGTGTAAATGCTTCACTATAGGCGTAAATGAATTTCCCCGATTTTTTAAATTCAATCAAGGCGTTTCGAATTTCTTCAATGCTTGCAATGCCCGATGGAATACTTGAAATATCAAGGAAAATCCCTGAAATATGTTCGTCGGCAGCGGCTTTGCCAATGTTGTCGAGAATGTCGTTTAATCCAATTTGTTTCCCACCCGACATAGAGCCAAAATTGAAATTGGCAAAAGGATTATCGTTGCTTCGGTCGTTTATTGACTCGTCTAAAGTTAAAATGAGCACCGAATTATTTTCGAGAGAAACTTCTTTATCACCAGAGGCCGCTCCAACTATTGCAGCTAGAAGGATGAAAATGAAAAAGAAAGTGAGCACAAAGCCCAACATGGATGCAAATACAATTTTAAAGAAGGATTTCATGGGAGAGAATTAGATTGCAAATTTAGGAAAATGAATGAACGAAATATGTAGTTTCGGGAAATGGAAATTATTGGAATTGGACTTGGCAGTAATTTGGGTGATCGGGCCGATATGTTGAGAAAAGCAATTGGATTTTTAAAGAATTCCGATTTCAAAAATATACAACTTTCGAAGGTCTATGAAACAGAACCTTGGGGATTTGTTACAGAGAACTCATTTTATAATATGGTTATGATTGCGCACACGAATCTTTCTCCCAAACAGATTCTCGATGAGATTATTCGAATTGAGCAAATCCTTGGTAGAACACGTCATTCAAATCAATACAGCGACCGACCCATCGATTTGGATATTTTGTTCTTTGGTTCTCATAGCGTTCTTGACACACAGCTCAAAATTCCACATCCACGAATGCATACACGTCGGTTTGTTTTAGAACCACTTCGAGATATAAACCCGTTTTGGCAACATCCTATTTCTGGTATTTTTATTGAAGATCTTATTGAGCAATGCAACGATAATCCTCTCACATGTATTGGAGAAATTAGATTGTAGTTCATTGGACTTATTGGACATTTATTTGAATTGATTCAATCTAAAATTCATTCGTTTTTCTATTTGAAGTTCCGCATTTAACTAAAGCGTAATGCTGTATTTAACTTACATCGGTGCAATTAAAAAATAATTAATAGGCCTAAGTATTACAAAATCAATAGTATAAGAATTGATGTTAAACATTATTAATTAAATGTCATTTGGTACTTTTGCAATCTATTTTAAAAACAAATCAAAAATGCTTAAGTTAATAAAGTCCGGACTGATGCTGGCAATATCGGGATCGGTATTATTTGTAACTGGATGTGGTATCCAAAAGATGATTAAAAAAGCTGGTTCAATTTCGTATGAAGCTAAACCGAATCCGCTTGAACTTCATGGAGATAGCGTAAAAATTACGGTGACTGGTGTTTTTCCTCCTAAGTTTTTTCATAAAAAAGCAATTGTCATGGCCACTCCGGTGGTAAAATATGCAGGTGGTGAAAAGGAATTGAAGAGTGTAACACTTCGAGGAGATAAAGTGGATGGTGCTGGACAAAATATCAGCTTTACGGAAGGTGGTAAATTTACCTACACTGATCAGTTTCTTTTTGTAAAAGGCATGGAGAAATCGGAAGTGATTTTGCGAGCAACAGCTCAATACAAATCGAAAACAACCAATCTCCCGGAAGTTTCTATTGCCAAAGGAGTCATTGCAACACCATTGCTTTTGAAGCCGGATTATCAAGCCGTTATTACAGTTGATAAATTCGATAAAAACCCAACAGTAACTCAAAAAGCAAATATCTATTACCTGGTTGATTCATGGGAAATTCGCAACATCGAATTAACTAGCGATGAGTCGGAAAACATGATTCGCTTCATTAATCGCGCTGCTAAATCAGGATCTGAACTAAGTTCTATGGAGATTTATGGTTTTGCATCTCCCGAAGGAGAACTTTCTCGTAATTCAAAACTATCGGATAACCGAGCTGATGAAGCGTATAAAGTAATGTTAGCACGTTTCAATAAGGCGAAATTGAAAGGACTGGATAAGAAAGAAGGTTTCTACAAGAAAGTAGTAACCGATTTTGAAGATTGGGATGGATTAAAACAAATGCTTCAAACGTCTACACTGAATGGAAAAGACGAAGCATTGAACATAATTAATACACTTGGAGATCCTGAAGCGCGTGAAGCGGAGTTCAAAAAGATTGCTTCATTCGATCCTATTTATGATGCGTATTTCCCGAAATTACGTCGTGCTGAAATTAATTTAGTAGCGCGTATCAAAACACGCAACGATGAAGAGATTTATAAGCTAGCATTGGAAACTCCCGATTCACTTGGAATGGAAGAGTTATTATATGCATCTTCTTTGGTATTTACCAATTCGGATAAGCTGTCTATTTACAAAGCATTTTCGCGGCTTTTTCCAGAAGATTATCGTGGTTTTAACAATGTGGGAGCCATGTATGTTAGTCAGGGAAAAATTAATGAAGCTCAAGCGGAATTTGAAAAAGCACAAAAGATAGCTGGCGATAATGCTACTATTAAGAATAATTTAGGAGTAGTTGCAGCTATGAAAGGTGATCGCAAAACGGCTTCCAGTTATTTCGATGCAGCTGGATCTCTTGCTGAAGTCAATCACAACAAAGGAAATTTACAAGTCGCTGCTGGTAAATACAGCACTGCAACCTCCAATTATGGTTCGGAATGTAGCTTCAATGCAGCCCTTGCGAAATTACTTTCAGGTGATGCTGCAGGAGCAACTCAAACGCTCGATTGCAGTGAAGATAAGGATAGTGCGGAAGGATTTTATTTACGTGCTGTTATTGCCGCTCGCTCTTCGAATAAAGAAGGTGTTGTTGGAAATTTAACCAAGGCAATTTCTTCAAAACCTGATTTGAAAAACAAAGCAAAATCAGATATGGAGTTTGAGAAATTCTCAGCAGACTTAGCAGGAGTTTTGAACTAATTCAAACCAAGAAATTTCTGAGGCGCTTATCGTTTGGTAAGCGCCTTTTTTATTTGTTCGATTTTACCCAGAAGTTGGTTATCACAATGCCTGCAAGAACTTATATGTTGTTTGATGGCACTAAGAACAATCTTATTATCCAAGACTCAGATATCTAATAAAATGCTGAATGAAATAAAAATTAAAAAACATTTGGTTAATAAAAATAACTAGATTACATTTGTAACCTATTAATTAAAAAAACAAAAAAATGGAAAGCCAAAATTTAACTTCAGAAGAACAAATATCTATCATTGAAAATTCATTGAAACACAGTTCAAAACAAAAGACAGGTGCTAGCAATTACTACATAATTTGGGGGGCTATCCTGCCTGCCTATTTTATAGTTCAATTTTTAAATGTTCATTTTAAAACCGATTTCACTGCATTGCTTTCTGATATTAGCATGTCATTTTATGCATTAGGAGGCTTGCTTTCATTCTTGCAATCAAGAAAAGATGATAAAAATGAAACGGTAGTTCCTTTAAATGAAAAAGTTTACAAATACGCTTGGATAGGAGCTAGTATAGGTATAGGAGTAATGTCTATTAGTCAAGGTTATTCGAGTAATTTTATTGAGTTGTTTTGCATAATCATTTTACTAATTTTTGGTTTAATCAATTTTATTATCGGAGGAGTTACTAATTTCAAACCCCTTATAATTGCGGGGGTTTTATCTATGCTTTTAATTATTTTAATTCCTTTAATTACTATTGATTTCAAATTTCTAATCACTGCAATTGGAATCTCATTTAATTGTCTAATACCAGGTTTGATGATGAAATACACCCGTGCCAATGTTTAATAATTTAGATTCAATTTTGCATTCACAAACTCGACTTGCCATTATATCAATATTAATGGGGGTAGAAGAAGCAGAGTTTACTGCATTAAAAGAAATCACAAAAGTTTCAGCAGGTAATTTAAGTTTACAATTGGATAAGCTTAAAGAAAATGAATACATCACTATTCAAAAAGACTTTAAAAATAAATATCCAGTTACGAAATGTCGGATAACTCAAAAAGGAATTCTTGCCTTTGATCAATATGTAAAAACCCTCAAAGAATATTTAGACATTAAGAAGTTAGACTTGAAAAAATAATTATCAGCTAATTTTTAGATGATTCGTATAGCTGACAAGCCATTGAATAAAAAGGGCGACCTATATCGTGCTGCGCACAGGCGCATACCCTTTTCGCGCTGTTAACTGCTGCCTTTCTTTCGTCCATTGGCTTTAATCAAATTTAAGTCCGAGTGCTTCTATATATATCTGATCAATTTTACAATTTTTCACTTCAACAGCATTAATAATTTTATCTATGACATTTACTGTCGTTTCGGCACTTGGCTTTTTAGAGCCTTTCACGTTCGTTAACCAGTCCATTACATCACGCATTTCATTGTCCATATGAAATTTTGCAACTGACATGTATAAATCCTCAAATGGAATAAAAATCCAATTTCCGTAGTAAGGTGGTCTTTTCTTTTCTTCTTTTGTAGTTGAAAGTTCTATAGACTTCCAAGTGTACATTGCCCAACCATCAATTTCTCTCGAGTTGTTCATTAAATCAACTTGTTGCTTAATTGCCGATAATCGGTTGATTCCAAATTCTCCACAGAAAATTGGACGTTGTTTTGCCTCTGCGTTTTGTAAGTGTTTGGGTAATTGCTTCTCAATTTTATTCCCAAACCAACTGTAAAAATGAAATTGATAACAAGAATTAGCATCCAAAAGGCTATCATATTTTGAAAGAACATCCAGTTTTGTCGCATAGCTATTCCCTTCATAAATAATCATATGATTCGGGTCGTATTTTCTTATTGAGGTAGTTATTTTTTGATATAAATCAATTAATTCCTTTTCTCGTTTCCGATTGATGTTTGGTTCATTGATTATATCGTACCCCAATATGATTTGTTCATCTTTGTAGTGTTGAGCTATTTCTGACCATATAGCAGCTGTCTTTAGCTTTGCTTCTTCAGAGTCCCACAAAACTGTTGCTCCTTTCGAATAGTTTGAAACCCATAAAGTATTTTGAGGCTTAGCTGCATGAATCATTGAAAGTATAATAGCTACATTGTTTTCTTTAAAAGTGGGTAAAAGATTATCTAAAGTAGAAAATAGCACTTTCTTTATAGAGTCGTTGTCAAATGACTCCGCTGAAAAACCAACTCTTACAGAATTAAACCCCATTTTCTTCATTAGACGAATATCTTCTTCAGTTATGAAATGCTCCATCATCTGTTTCGAGAAATTGCCGTAAGCATTCATGCCGAGAATTTCATTCAAATTTTCCGCTGTAATTTTATGTGCATTTTGTGCGCCCCCGAAAATGTAATTCTCTTGGTAAAGCCAACAACTGACATTTGTAGCTTTAATTATGAAACGATTACCACTAGGATCTATAATATTACCATTGCTTCTATGAAAATATTTTGCCTCATTCGACTGAG